>JADMIO010845926.1_pt1 | contig 71211 bp, 63 predicted proteins | sample 8958161 | NCBI WGS metagenome assembly JADMIO01 (sample SAMN16585339, study PRJNA669376) | soil metagenome | isolation source: Crop rotation soil | place: USA: Cullars Rotation, Alabama | collected 2011 | reverse complement strand
CCGCGACTTCAAGTCACGTGAATTCCAAGCTTCGGATCCCACTGTGCTGGAAAGCCGTTCGCCAATGAATATCTCACCCGCTTCGCGGAAGCCGCTGTGGATTCGCTGGGGCTTGGACAGCGGACGGGCACGGATTTCCTTGGCGTCAGCTATTCTTCGCTGGACCACATTGGACACGCTCTCGGCCCTCGGAGCTGGGAAATACAGGACATGCTGGTTCGGCTTGATAAAGATTTGGGGGACCTGTTTACGCACCTCGACCAGAAGGTCGGCGCGGGCAACTACGTGGTGGCGTTGAGCGCAGACCATGGCATTCCGCCTAACCCCGAAGATCTCGCCAAAATGGGGATCGATTCCGGCGTCCTGCATCTGCCGGAGCTGCAGCAGCGCATTGAAAAGGCGCTGGAGCCTTTCAATCTTGGCAAACCCGCGGTCGCTCGCATCTATGCTAGCGACCTTTACTTCAGCCCCGGCGTGTACGAAAAGGTCCAGCAAAACGAAAAAGCAATGCGGGCGGTGATGAATGCGGGTTCAGCTCAGCCCGGGGTCGCCGAAATTCTCCGGGCGGAGCAGGTTCGCGACCGGCCCGCTACAGAAAGCCCGGTTCGCGAGGCGTTTGCAAATGCGTATTATCCCGGCCGGAGCGGTGACTTGTTCATCGTGCCGAAGCCGTATTGGATCCTTGATGGCACGCCGATCGGGAAGCCGCGCCCCTACGGTGCGGAGCATGGCGCGCCCTACAATTACGATCAGCACGTGCCGATTCTCCTGATGGGCTTCGGCGTTCGTCACGGAGAGTTCCTCGACCCTGTGACGCCGGCTGATATTGCCCCGACCCTAGCCGCTCTGTGTGGTATTTCGCTGGCGACCCGTGAGGGGCACCCTCTCGTCCAGGCGTTAGGCAAGTAGGGCACCTCAGCAGTAGCCGCGTTCGTGGTAAGCTCTGTGCCGAAGTGAGTGCCGCAGACGCTGTCGATCTCAGCGTACAGATTGGCGCCCTGCGCCTGCGGAATCCCATTCTTGCCGCCAGCGGCACCTTTGGCTATGGGCTGGAGTTTGCCCACCTAGTGTATCTCGAGCGCATCGGCGGGTTCGTCACAAAAGGGCTCTCACTGGAGCCGATGGAAGGGGCGCCTCCTCCCCGGTTATGCGAAACGCCTTCCGGGATGCTAAACGCGGTCGGGCTGCAAAACGTGGGTGTTCGGGCGTTCGTCACGGAGAAACTGCCCGTACTACGAAAATACGATACGGCGATCATCGCCAACGTCTTTGGGTACTGCCTGGAAGACTATGTCGAGGTTATCCGTATCCTGGAGGATGCCGAGGGCCTCGCCGGGTATGAGCTGAACATCTCCTGTCCTAACGTTAAGAAGGGCGGGATGCAATTCGGGAATGACGCTTCCCAGGTGACCGAAGTGGTTTCGGCGGCGCGCGGCATAGCCCAGCGCCGGCCGTTGTGGGTCAAGCTCTCGCCCCTCGTTGGGGATATTGGCCTTATCGCCAGAGCAGCCGAGTCCGCGGGTGCCGACGCCCTTACCGTTGCCAATACCTATCCGGCTATGTCTCTCGACCCCCGCAGCCTTAAGTCACGTTTGGGGAATCTAACCGGTGGCCTTTCCGGTCCGGCCATCCTGCCCATCACGCTCCGGCTCGTGTGGGAATGTCAGAAAGCAGTGAAGATACCGATCATCGGCTTGGGAGGCATCGAGTCGGTGGACGACGTGCTCCAATACTTGGCCGTAGGGGCTTCCGCCGTCCAAGTGGGGACGGCCAGCTTTTCTGACCCGAAGGCCAGTGAGACCTTGGCGACCACCCTTACCAGCGCTCTAGTACGATTTAAGTGCAATAACATCAGTATGATACGGGAAAAATTCGCGTCCGAAATTGGTTGACATAATCGCCCTTTCCAGCTACACTTTTTTGGAAGCTGTAGCACAAAAAACACACTATGAGAAACCGACTATTCGTAATTTGGGCTGCACTCCGATGGGTTCCTCTGATGTTTGTTGTTGCTCCGGTTATGGAAGCGCCCTTGGTGGCGCACCTCAGCCAGCCTCCCAAGGCCATCAAGGCTTGGGTTGGGAATGCAAGCTGGTATGGGCCCGGCTTCAACGGCCGGAAGACCGCTAATGGGGAGATCTTCGATAGCGAAGCGCTGACCGCCGCCCATCCCCACCTTCCGTTCGGTTCCCTGGTCCGGGTGGTCAATACGCGCAACGGCAAATTCGAGCTGGTGCGTATTAATGACCGGGGTCCCTATCAAGAAGGACGCGAAATTGATGTATCCTATCGCGTCGCCCGGAAAATTGGCCTTATCCATTCGGGCGTGAGCCAAGTCCGGCTCGAGCTGATGGAGCTGCCCCAGAAACGTTGAGCTTCGACGCCCATCCACGAAGCAGCCTAATCGTAGCGCTCGACTTTGATTCATTATCCTCCGCACTGAAATTCGCAAAACAGGTTGCCGATCTTGTGGGTATGTTCAAGATCGGCAGCCAGCTCTTTACCGCCGCTGGACCACAAGCGGTCCGAGAAGTGGCCGCGCTCGGTCCCGGTGTTTTTCTTGACCTTAAATTTCACGACATTCCTAATACTGTGGCGGGGGCGATCCTCTCCTGCGCCGCCATGCCGGGGTTGCAGCTCGTGAACGTGCACGCGCTGGGCGGTCACGCCATGCTCCATGCGGCCGCTCAGGCGATCAGCGCAGGGCAGCCTATGGGCGCCGATCGGCCGCGCTTGCTTGCCGTCACCATTCTGACCAGCCTGGACCAAAAGACGATGAAAGAGGTCGGTATCGGAGGCACATCGCAAGCTCGCGTGGTCAAGCTTGCACAGCTTGCAAAAAGATCCGGTGTTGATGGTGTGGTTGCTTCCGTGAAGGAAACTCGCGCGATCCGAAAAGCCTGCGGCCGCGACTTCCTGATCGTCACTCCAGGTGTGCGCCCGAAAGATAAGGCAGCCGATGCCAAAGGCGACGACCAGGCACGCACCGCGACTCCTACTGAGGCGATTCGCGCGGGAGCTGACTTCCTGGTGGTCGGGCGTCCCATCCTGGCCGCATCAGATCCTCGCGCTGCCACTCAAGCGGTGGTGGACGAAATCGCGGCCGCGAAGTAACTTCGCTACGGCTATGCAGCGCGAGTCGCACCGCTCATTGCTGATCCTAAACGCCTCAGCGTGTGCTCAGTCTCCCGCATCAGTATGGCCACTAGCTCGCCTGCGGTGTGGCGGTGTGCGAGGCCGAGGGCTTGGCCAGCCCAAAGTGAGAGGAATTCCGCGCGACCCTGTTTACCGGCAGCTTTGCGGAGCGGTCGGGTGAGGTCGTTTTGCCAAGGAAAGGGGAGCACGACTTCGTCCGATTCTGGGTCGATCTCGTTCATGAAGCGGTTCACGATTCCCCGTGCTGGGCGCCCCGAGAACGCCCTGGTAATGCGGGTTTGATCCTCTTTCGATGTCAGGATGGCGTCCTTGTATGCGGCTGAGGCGCCCGACTCATCGCAAGTTAAAAAAGCCGTTCCAAGTTGCACGCTGCTAGCGCCGAGCGCGAGTGCCGCGGCGATTCCGCGTCCATCCGCGATCCCACCGGACGCAATTACCGGTACGCGCACAGCGTCAACGACTTGGGGCACGAGGGCCATGGTGCCCACCATGCCGGCGCCGAAATCATGCAGGAAGGTGCCTCGATGTCCGCCAGCCTCGCTTCCCTGAGCGACGACAGCATCCACGCCAACGGTTTCGAGCGCGACGGCTTCTCGGACTGTCGTAGCTGTGCCCCACAGGAGCATGCGCCGGGCTTTTATGGCGCTGACAGCGTCCGCCGGCAAAATCCCAAACGTAAAACTGAAAACCGCGGCATCCGTTTGCAGCGCGGCTTGCAGTTGTTCGTGGAACGCGCTTCCGGTGTTCTGGTTGACCGTCGGCGCTGGTAGATTGAGCTCGGCGAAGAACGGCGCCAAGCGCTGTTCGGCGCGCGCGCTATTTTCGGGCTTTGCCGGAATTGGCATGGGCGCAAATAAGTTGATCCCGAACGGGCGATTCGTCTGACTTCGGACGGCTCGCGCGCTTTCTAGAATCTGCGCTGGGGTGAGATAGGCAGCGCCGATAAACCCGATCCCGCCGGCGTTTGAAACGGCGGCGACAAGTTCTGGAGTGTCGCCTCCGCCGGCCAGAGGCGCTTGCACAATCGGATGCTCGATTTGTAGCTGCCTGGTTATGCTGGTCTGCAGTGGCATGGCTCACCCCTGGTTACTATGATGTCTTACTCAAGCATGCCGTTAGTATTTCGCGTGTGGTTTGACGCTAAAACTACCGTGCCGTAGCATCGAAGTTCACCGCGATCTTTCGTTCAGAGTGCACCGTGCCGAGCACAACCCTCTCCATTCCGGTCTCTAAAGTCTTAGTGGATCTGGATGACGCCGAAAAAGAGGCTACGGAAATCATCGAGGGCATATCCGACCGCCAGGCCAATTGGAGACCCTCAGAGCATTCGTGGAGTATTCTTCAGTGCCTTACGCATCTGTCGCGGACGAATCGGATTTATGCCGCGGCTATGTATGTGGCCGTTTCAAGCAAAAAAGTCACCGGTTCGATGGACCATTCCGCGACAGTAGATCGGATCGATGGGCCTGCGATCTGTCCAGGTTGGTTGGCGAGTCGGTTCATTCACGCGATGGAGCCGCCCGTTCGCACGCGCATGAAGGCTGCGGGTAAGGCAAAGCCAGCAACGGAGATGCGGGATCGTAGAGAGGCTCTCGCTGAATTCATTGAATCGCACAAACCCGTCCGTGGGGTCATCGAGGGGTGGTCGGGGCTCGATCTGAATGCCGTTCGCTTTAAGAATCCGTTTATTGGCGTGCTGCGTTTTACGGTCGGAACCGGCCTGCGGGTTGTTAACGCCCATGACCGCCGGCACCTTTGGCAAGCCAATCAAATCAGGCTGGCGCCCGGTTATCCGGCGAAATGATGGTGCCGGCAAAAAGCGTGATCGTCGGTACGGCCGGCCACATCGATCACGGCAAATCGTTACTCGTGGAGGCGCTTACCGGCACGCACCCGGATCGCCTGGAAGAAGAAAAGCGCCGCGGCATCACCATAGACATCGGTTTTGCTTTCCTTGAAGAATCCGGCGTTCGCTTCGGGTTCGTGGATGTGCCGGGTCACGAGCGTTTCGTCAGCAACATGCTCGCCGGGGCGGCGGGAATCGACTTGGTCCTGTTGGTTATCGCGGCGGACGAGTCCATCAAACCGCAGACGCGTGAACATTTCGATATATGTCGCTTGCTCGGTGTGAAACGTGGCGTAGTGGCGTTGACGAAAACGGATTTGGTGGACGCCGATACGGCGGGCCTGGTGCGCATGGAACTTGAGGATTTTCTACGAGGTTCATTCCTGGAAGGCGCTCCGATTATTCCGGTTAGCGCCAAGACCCAAGCGGGACTTCCCGAACTTAAGCAAGCCTTAGTTTCGGCCGCCGGCCAAATCTCCGGCAAGAACTCTGCTAGCTACTTGCGGCTTCCCATTGACCGTGCCTTTGCCATCAAAGGCTTTGGCGCCGTGGTTACCGGGACGCTGATTTCTGGAAGCGTTGCCGCCGAAGACGAAGTCGAACTATTTCCCGATGGAAAGCGCCTTCGCGTGCGTGGCGTGCAGTCCGGCAGCAAGAACATTGATCGAGCGATTGCAGGTCAGCGCACGGCGGTAAACCTTGCCGGCATCGAACACGCGGCACTACATCGCGGCATGAGCCTAGCGACGCCCGGAAAATTTCGCGTGACGCGCCGCATTGATGCCGACCTCGAACTGCTGGCCTCCTCACCAAAGCTCAAGCAGCGCGCTCGCGTTCATTTCCATTCCAGCACTTCGGAAACAATTGCCGAGATCTTCCTATACGGCGGAAAAGACCTTGCGCCCGGCCAAGGCGATTTGGCCCAGCTCCGTTTGCAAGACGACGTGCTCGTCTTACCGGGCGATCGATTCATCATTCGCCAATTCTCGCCGGTGACCACGATTGGCGGAGGTCTGGTTCTCGATCCGCTCGCTCGGCGTCCAACTGTGCGTGATTCAGGTCGCGTCGCGTTTCTGGAGATTCTGAAACGCAACGACTTGGTCGAAACGCTTGCCGCACTTACGGACCGTGCCCCGCTCGGCGTGCAGCAGTCGGACATCATTGCCCGCACCGGTTGGCTCGAGACCGAGTTGCATGCCGCGGCAGCGAGATTAGCCAGCGCGAACCGTGTTCGTGTAGTCGGGCGCGAACCCCTGGTACTCGTGGCGAGCAAATTGTTCGATGAGGTGCGCCAAAAAATTAGCGCGCGTGTGGAGAAGTTCCAGAAGGAAAATCCACTGCTGCCCGGTATCACGCGAGAGGAACTGCGTGCAAGCCTCGGACGCCGCGTGCGGCCAGAAACGTTTCGCGCCGCGCTGGAAGATTTGCTGGCTCAGAAAAAGCTGGAAACACAGGGCGAAATTGTGAAGCGCGCCGGTTCCTCGATTATGCTTGATCCCGCCGAGGCGCGCGCTAAAGGCCAGATCGAAACCGCGTTTGCGACTGCTGGTCTTGCAGTTCCCGCGGTGAAAGAAGTTCTCGCCAATCTTCCCGTCGAGGCCAAACGCGCCGAACGCATCCTGCAAATCCTGTTGCGCGATAAGAATCTCGTCCGCGTCACGCCGGAGCTGATTTTTCATCGCGATGCTCTCGCTGCTTTACGCGATCGCCTCGCCGTATTCAAAAGAAGCAAAGGCGCGCGCATTTCCGTTCCCATGTTCAAAGAGCTGACTGGCATTACCCGCAAATATGCCATCCCCTTGCTAGAGTATCTGGACCGGGAGCGAGTCACACGCCGGGACGGCGACGAACGCGTCATTCTGTAGGGCTACAGGGCTCGGGTACCTTGCAGTTGCGTCGCGACCTGTGCTGCGCCAGCCTGGGAAGGTTGCCGAGCGGTTGCTATTGCGCTACAGTTAAAACTGGACGTGCGAGCATTTGTTCGCGCGGAGGTCGTGTATGGGTGAGTTCAGTCCAATCCACTGGTTAATCGTTCTTGCGATTATCCTGCTCTTGTTCGGTGGGCGAAAAATCCCGGAGCTTGCCAAAGGGCTCGGCGAGGGCATTCGCAGCTTCAAAGAAGGTATGTCTGGCGGCTCGCATCCGCCGCCACCGCAGCAGTCTGTGCCGCCAACCGAAACCAAAGCGGCGGACGATAAGAAGACTTAACGTTTATTTCTGCATTGGGTTTCATCGGGCGGCGTCGGAGCCGCCCTTTTTTATTGGGCAGCCGCCCCGAAAGTCCAAATTCCTCGTAGTCGAGGCGTGGGCCAGGCTTGCCTCATTGTGCCCAATCGATACCGCCTCAGTTCGGTCACCTGCCCTTCAGAGCAGTAGCCCTTCGGAAAGCCAGAGGTTCACAATCGGCCATCATAGGTCACCCTGGGAATTGTTTTTCGTTTTGACTCGATAGGAGAAATTGCATGAAATCGACTTCATCGAAGTGGTGCGCCTTTTCTTTAGCCGTGTTCGTCAGCGTTGGGGGCGCGAGCCTGGCTTCCGCGCAGGATCAGTCCGCGTCGCAAAGCTCCGCTCCGGCTCCAGCGTCGGAAGCTGCCAAGAAACCAGTAATCGAGCAGCGCAAGGAGAATCAGCAAGACCGAATCGCCAACGGGATTAAGAGCGGTCAGCTAACCGCGGGCGAAACCGCCAATCTGGAGAAGAAAGAAGCCGCCATCAACAAGGAAACCGCCGCGGATCGGGCGGCGAATGGTGGAAAGCTGACTCCGCAGGAAAAGGCCAAGGTTAATCGCCAACAGAATCGCTTGTCCAACCAAATCTACGCGGACAAGCACAATGCCAACACCGCCCACTATGGCAATAATGCCGTCGGGCAGCGCCGTGAGAATCAGCAGGATCGCATCGCGCAAGGCGTGAAGAGCGGCCAGCTCACGGCTGGTGAAACGGCTAAGCTCGAAAAGCAGCAGAAGGGAATTAACAAGCAAGTCGCCAAAGACCGCAAAGGCAATGGCGGAACGCTAACAGCTAGCCAGAAAAAACAGATCAACAAGGAACAGAACCAGGCTTCGCGCAACATCTATCGCAAGAAGCACAATCCGGCTACACAGCCGGGGGCGCAGCCGAAACCCTAAGTTTTCTCCACCCGAACCACCCCGAGAAAGGTGCCCTTCGCGAGAGGGGCACCTTTTTTTTAGAGGCGAGGGATTCGCACTTTTGTTAGGACGGGATTGAATCGCGGCCCGCTCAAGTCTGCGTCTCTTCCTCCGACCAGCCAAGCTCAGTTAGAGCAGCGCACAGCCGCGCCAGGGGCAGACCCACAATATTGAAATAGCAGCCGTCGATTCGTGGCACATAACGTCCGGCGCGCCCTTGTATAGCGTAGGATCCCGCTTTATCAAAGGGCTCCCCGGTCGCGAGGTAGCGCGTGATCTCCTCGTCTGGAATTGGTGCGAACTGCACTTGCGTACACTCCACAAATTTACGCTGCTCAGCATCCGGCAGCCGCACCAGCGTCACGCCTGTGATTACAGTATGCGTCCGGCCGGAGAGCTTCTTGAGCATCTGGCGCGCATCTTCGCTGGTGCGAGGCTTGCCCAAGACTTGCCCGTCGAGCACTACTTCGGTGTCCGCGGCAATCACAATCGCTGGATCGGAGGCGCGCGCTGCCACTAGCTCCGCCTTGGCGTCGGCCAATCGTTGCACTAAGTCTTGCGGTGATTCTCCGGCGATGGGCGTCTCGTCCACCGCGGAGGAGAGTACGGTGAAGTGCAGGCCGGCAGCGTGCAGGATCTCGGCTCTCCGCGCCGAAGCAGAAGCAAGGATCAACTTCATAGATGAATGGGAATTCCCACGCTAAATGACAACGGATTCTTGATACTCACCAAACACGCGCCGCAGAGTATCAGAGATCTCCCCGACCGTTGCGTACGCTTCTACAGCTTTCAAGATTGCGGGCAAGAGATTTTCGGTCGTTGCCGCACGGCTGCCGAGTTCTTCTAAGGCTGCTCTGGTTTTACCGGCGTCGCGCTTGGCCCGCAATGCTTGCACTCGTTGCACCTGCTCGCGCTCGATCCGCGGATCGATCCGCAGGGTGGGGATCGCGCGCTCCTCCTCGACCACAAACTCGTTCACCCCGACAACGACCTGTTCCTTCGTCTCAACCGCACGCTGAAACTCGTATGCTGCCTTCTGAATCTCGCCCTGGACGAATCCGGACTCGATTGCCCGCAACATTCCGCCCATGGCATCGATCTTCTCGATGTAGGCCATGGCTCCGCTTTCGATCTCATTGGTCAGATGCTCGATGGCATAGGAACCCGCCACTGGATCGATGGTGTTCGCCACGCCAGTCTCATGCGCGACGATTTGCTGGGTGCGCAGCGCGATCAGCGCGGCATCTTCGGTTGGCAGCGCGAGCGCCTCGTCCAGGGAATTCGTATGCAGCGATTGGCAACCGCCCAGCACCGCGGCCACCGCCTGAATCGCTACGCGTACAATGTTGTTCTCCGGCTGTTGAGCGGTGAGCGACGAGCCAGCGGTCTGCGCATGAAATCTGAGCAGAAGCGATCGCGCATCTCCCGCGTGAAATCGTTCGCGCATAATCCGCGCCCATAAACGTCGCGCTGCGCGATACTTCGCCACTTCCTCGAGCAGATCATTGTGGGCATTGAAGAAGAACGAAAGCTGCGGCGCAAAGTCGTCCACGGACATTCCCGCGTTTAGCGCCGCCTGCACGTAGGCGATGGCGTCGGCCAGCGTGAACGCCACCTCCTGCACCGCAGTCGATCCGGCCTCGCGTATGTGATATCCCGAAATCGAAATGGTATTCCACTTCGGCAGTTCGTCGCGGCACCACGCGAACACGTCAGTTACAATCCGCATGGCCGGCCGAACGGGATAGATGTATGTCCCGCGCGCGATATATTCCTTCAGCACGTCATTCTGCACCGTGCCGGAGAGCTTCGATAAATTCGCACCTTGCTTCTTCGCTACGGCCACATACAAGGAGAGCAAAATTGCCGCGGTGGCGTTGATCGTCATGGAGGTGGACACGCGCTCGAGCGGAATGCCCTCGAACAACGTTTCCATGTCCTCTAGTGAATCGATGGCTACGCCGACCTTGCCTACTTCGCCCAAGGCTAGCGAATGATCTGAATCCATACCGATCTGCGTTGGCAAATCAAAGGCCACGGAAAGCCCGCTCTGCCCTTTGCTCAACAAATACTTGTAGCGGCGGTTAGATTCGGCAGCCGAACCGAAGCCCGCATACTGTCGCATGGTCCACAAGCGCCCGCGGTACATGGAGGGATAAATCCCGCGCGTGTAGGGGAACTCGCCGGGATACCCGAGCGCCTCTTCCGGGCTCCAACCGGTCAAACTTTCGGGGGTGTACAGCCGCTCCAGTGGCAAGCCGGAAAGAGTGGTGAAATGTTCCTTCCGCTCTTTCAATTCGGTTGTTGATGATTTCGCGTCAGACATTACGGCCTGCGGGAGCGCAAGAATTGCGTGACGGCAAAGAATGCGAACAGGACACCGACGCAGATGGCCAGCCCGATGAGCCAGTGCGCGGTGTCGCGTGTCCACGCCCGAACCGCGGAGCTAAGCCAGGAAAACGCCAGGACCGCGAATATTGCCGCGGTGACTTCGTGAAATAGCTGCCGCAGCGTGCGCCAAAGGCGTCGAAATCCACCTGGTTGCGGGGCCATTTCCGCCGCACGACTTACTGTGCCCACAGCAACATCTTAGCGCACAATGCAGCGGTGCATGTATGGCCAAACCCTGCAGGCAAGCGGGATAATCTGTCACAAAGCGCTGTGAACGCTTACGAGACAACACCCCGAAGCTCGCTTGTATCCAATTACAAGTGGGCCTAAAATCGTCTACAGAGGTAGGGGAGACCAGCATTGCAACTCGATGATCACCTTAAAAACTTGCTGCGTGAGCTTGGGCATGCGATCAACGATACGGTTTCCGAGTCCGACCGCATTACTGGAGCGATCGCGGGGGTGCGCGCTCACGGTTACGACATCGTTTTGAAGCTGGACGCCACCATTGGCCTTGCCAAACGGGATGCCGCTTCGGCCTCCGACACTGCTTCACGAATGACTCCGCAGGACCGCCGCTTCCTGGAGTCGCTACGCATTCAGGTGGACCAGGAATCCTTTGAACAGCAGGATTCCGACAAGAAAGCTGTCGCGCGCCTTGCCATGACTCCCCAAGACGTACGATTCCTCAAATCTCTGCGAATCGCCACTGACGATATCGAATGAGCTCGCGCCACTTCATTGCGCTGGGTACGGCCGCCACTTTAGTGGCGGCTTTTTGCTGTTCCGCCGGGCGTTCTCAGGAGCCGGTGTCGGTCATTGCGCCCGTAGTAGTCGACACCGCCGTCGCGATTGCCGTTAAAGCGAAAAAACCAAAAGTTACCGAGGGTCAAGCCAAGTTTCAGGGTTTCGTGATGCACGCGAACATCGCGCAAATTACGGTACGCGCACGCGGCAACGATCTGGCCATCCGCACATTTCCGCTTTCTCCCGCAGCCGCTGCCAAGATGCAGCAGATTATCGATAAGGGTGGCTACCAATACGGTGACAAGGTCACCGTGGTCTACGATGCCACAACGGAACAGGCCATACGAGTAAAAGGCAAGCCCTCCAAGCCCATCTGACCCAATCGTTGTGCTCCGACTTCCCGCTGTCGCCGGCCGTTTTTATCCCGCCAATCCGCAAGAACTGACGCATCTCATTCGGCATTACACTGCTGCTGATCCTGAACGTGGCGCAGCAAAGGTCACCGCGTGCCTTGTCCCTCACGCTGGATATATCTACTCGGGCGGTGTTACCGGCGCGGTTCTCTCGCGAATTCAGTTGCCGCAGAAAATCATTATTCTCGGCGTGCGTCATTTCCCTCGCGGAAGGCCCGCCGCGATCCTGTCCAGCGGCGCGTGGCGAACTCCCCTGGGGAATGCGCCGATTGATGAGGAGCTCGCAAAATCCTTGCTCCAGAATTGCGCGGTCCTGGCCGAAGACTCGCTCGCTCACCTTACGGAGCACTCGCTTGAGGTTCAGCTTCCCTTCCTCCAGGTTCTCGTGCCGAGTTTTTCGTTTGTCCCCATCGCTCTCGGCACGATTCATTTTGATGATCTCGTTACAGTCGGTGAAGCGGTGGCCAGCGTCCTGCGCGGCAATCCCGACGTCCTTCTGCTGACCACTTCAGACCTGAACCACTATGAAGACGATCAGACCACCCGCACGAAGGATCAGAAAGCCATTGAGAAGCTACTTGCTCGGGACGGTCGCGGGCTTTTTGATGTGTGCCGAAATGAAGGAGTTTCTATGTGCGGCTTGGGACCCGCTGTCGCGATGCTTACCGCATTACGATCGCTAGGCGCTACACGCGCCGAGCTCATCCGATATGCGACCAGCGCCGACGTTTCTGGTGACACGAGCGCTGTGGTCGGCTACGCAGGCATGATTTTTGGCTGATTCGGTTTGATCGCGAATCAGACACGATTAGTGCGGACGTCCGCCGCCAGAAGGATGCGGCGCCGGCGCTGGATGTGACGGAGCCGCTGCTGAACGAGAGGCGCTCGTTCCCCCTCCGGACCATCTTCCGCCAGACTCGCCGCCGCGCCAGCCCGCTGAACTTCGTGCCGGTGGCGGTGTCATGGTTCGAGCAGGGGGTGCACTAGCTCGCCGCGTGCTTTCAGGTGCTGCGGTGATCGTTCTTGCGGTGCCCGCTCCGCTCGCCATTCCATTTCGTGGTCCGGCACTCTGCGCAGGCACCGTCTGCCGAGCCCCGGCGGTCGCGGTGCTTACTGTCGCGTTCTCTGCGGCCGATTTTGCTGGCCCTGTCGGCTGCGACGCGGTGGTGTTCGGAGCGCCATTCACAAACCGGTGCTCCCGCGCGTCGTACGTTATGCCCGCTCCGCGTTCGAGCGTTACCACACGTGAATTCATCCCATTCGAGACGATGGTTCGGGACATTCGGGTCGGTGCCGCCGACGGATTCACAGCGTTTGTGCTCAGCGATTCGCGTGGCGCCGTTTTCAGGGTTTTCCAATTCTCGCCGGTTGCGGTCGTCACGAGTTCTCGAGACACCGTTCCTCCCGCCACCGGGAATACTCCGCGCGCCAGATTGATGGGCGCCTTCCCATGCGCATCAAGAGGATGCGTGGGTACCAATCCAAGGAGCCCGTTTTTTGAGCGTACAAAGACGCCCGTGACTGGCCGGAATGGCACGAAGCCACCAAACCCCAATCCGAATCCGCCACCAGGCACCCACATCCAGCCAAAAAACGGATCGAAAACCCAACCCCCAAAGTGATAAGGCAGCCATCCCCATGGCTGATAACCGACAAACGCCGACCCAAATATCGGGTCCGAGTACCATCCACCGTCCATAAACGGCGACCAGCCCATGCCAACTCCATATGGCCGCCAGCCATATCCGTATCCCGAAACTGGGTACCACCCACCGTAGGTGTACAAATCCGCGAGGCCAGACGTGTAATACGTGGGGCCGACATATTGTTGCGCGGCCGATGTCGCGGTCGTCACCGAGTTCTCGCGCCCGGAAACCCAGCGATCGAAGTCATCATCATTCGGCAAGCGCGCGACGGAGGGTTCAGTGTTGTCACCGGCGCGCATCGAAAGGGATTGGCCTTTCGCCAGATCCACCTTCTTATCTTTGCGCAGCACGGTGACTCGCCCTTTCGTCACGTTTACCACGCTGCCGTCGTCAAAATTGTCCAATCGGAACCCGGTCCGTCCATCAGCCTCGACGGTGAAATCACCGCCGGTCACGCTGAAATAATCGTCGCTTGCGGGATTGACATAGAACGAGGCCGTGCCTTGCCGAAGCACCAGCCGGGTGGTCTTTCCGCCATCCTGCAGCGATAAATCGTAAAACTCCAAGGCGCTGTTCTCCGCCAGGAACGCCATGGCGCCATTCTCAAATTCCACTTCGGCGCGTCCACGATCCGTAGCCACCACATATCCCTGCCGGATGGGCAGGTTCAGGGTTGCGGTCTCCCAAGTGGTCTTCTCGTTGGCCAGCGGATCGCCGTGAACGTCGCGCGCAAAACGCACATCTCCCTGCACCAGGCTTAGCCGGATAATTCGTGCGTGGCTCGCGTCTGCGGCTGCGGGGCGCCATCCAACAGTTGCGGTAGCTAGCAAGCCGAGCAGCAGGGTTCGGAAGAACACAGTGAAACGCATTCGGTTACCTCTGAAGTCGTGCCTTATATAAGACGGCAAGCCTTATCCGCAGGTTGCAAGTGCTTGGTATTGATGGTCTACCCCCGCGGACGCGGCGTCAAGCGCGCGCATTTTTTATCCGCACGTATTTTCGTCGTCAGGGCTGGCCCGCTGCGTATTGTCGGCCTCGGAAACCACAAGCCTGCCCAACTTGACACCGCTCGCATGAATCGCTACGTTCATTAGCGGGGAAATTGTTCGTCGAACCCGCGTGGTGGTCCTGACTCGATCGTCCTGCACATGGGCGTTCTCGGGCTGATTTTACAGCGCGCAAATCGCACGCTGGGCATGCCTATACTTCCAGGGGGTTAGTAAAAGATGAAGTCCGTAGCGCATATCCTCGTAATTGTGTTCGCGGCGCTAGTCGTTTTGTTCGCAGCCCCGCAGTCCTATTCCCAGGGCGGCGCCACGGGCGCTATTTCTGGCAGCGTCATCGATACCAGCGGCTCTGCCGTGGCGTCCGCGGACGTGCAAATCATCAATGCCAGTACCGAATCGCTGGTACGCAAGCTCTCCACCAATACGGATGGCGAATTCGTCGCTCCGCTTCTACCTCCCGGCACCTACTACGTTGTGGTCAACAAGTCCGGATTCGGTGAGGCGAAGGCGCTCGGCATCGAGGTTCGCGTCACCGAAACGACTCGCGTCACAATAACGCTCAAGCCTGGCACGGTGTCCGAAAAGGTGGAAATCTCCGCGCAGATCACTACCGTCGAGACGACCACGGCTGCTACCGGCCAGTCCATCGGCACAGAAACGGTACGCGAACTTCCCCTGGCTACTCAGAATTATCAGCAGCTTCTGACGCTCTCCACCGGGGCGCAGAGTGAACTCAACGCCTCGGCGCAACTCGGCCGTGGAAACGTTCGCGTCATTGTTAACGGGCAGCGTGAAGACAACAACAATTATTTGATCGAAGGAATCAGCGCTACCGACTATAACGTCGCGCAAGCCACCAACGTTCCCCTGCCCAACCCCGATGTGATCCAGGAATTTAAAGTCCAGACATCACTCTACGACGCCAGCCAGGGCCGCAATGGTGGCGGGAACGTCAATGCCATCCTCAAATCGGGAACGCGCGAATTCCACGGCGATGTTTACGAGTTCTTCCGCAATGACGTACTCAATGCCAATGAATTCTTTCTCAATGCCGCCGGTCAGAAGCGTCCCCCGATCAAGCAGAACATTTTCGGCGGCAGTCTCGGTGGCCCGGTTGTCACCGAAAAATTTGGCTTTTTCTTCGTAAATTATCAGGGAACGCGGCAGCGCAGTGCTCTTTCTCCGGGCACGCAAATCAACAATCCGGCCTTCCCATCTCTTCCCACGGACCGCAGTGCCGCTAACATCGCCGCCGCATTAAGTACCTCCGCATTCCCCATCACCGCGGCGGATATTGATCCGGTCGCTCTCGCGCTGCTGCAGTTTAAGAGCAACCAGTTCGGCGATCCCAGCGGGTTCCTGATTCCGTCTGTTGGCACACCAGACTTAAATCCTGCGAAGGCCGCCTACGCCACGGCACCGTTTATCGTCACCAAGACCGGCAGATACAACGATGATCAGTTCACTACCAATTGGGACCGCGAATTCGGCGCAGGTCGCGATAAAGTCTCGGTCCGCTTTTTCTTCTCGAACGCCGAATCCTTTCTGCCCTTCGGCGCGGGTGGTTTGCAAGCGTCCCTTGGCGGCACTCTCTCGAGCAGCATCAGTGCCACAGACCTGAATTTCCCATATGACCTGCCAGTCGCGGCGCGTTTCTTCACCGTGAACGAAACGCATCTGTTCTCTCCCACGCTGGTCAACGATTTCCGTTTCGGCTACGTGCGCATCAACAACAGTCTGCTAAACGTTCCTCCGGTTACGGCCACGGACCTAGGAATCAACCGTCCGACCAACAACATCACCTCCTCTATCTATAAATTTACTCTTGGCAGTTCCGGCTTCCAGATCGGGCCGACACCCCCGGCAGATCAATTTCAGACGCAGAATAACTACAATTTCGTTGACACCGTTAGTTGGGTCAAAGGCGCGCATGTTTGGCGGTTCGGTGGAGAATATACGCGCGTCAACCTGGACAAGCTCTTCCCCCAGGTCTTCAACGGCCAACTCTTTTTTGTGAACAACACCGGAGGTGCTACCGACTTCCAGAAATTAGTGGTCGGCGCGCCTGATTTCAGCTTCGGCGGTGGCGGCGTTTTTAATCATCAGTACCGTACCAACGACTTCTCTGTCTTTGGACAGGACGACTGGAAGGCGCGGCGGAATCTCACCCTCAATCTTGGGCTCCGTGTCGAGGTTCTCGGAGGATTCCACGATAACAAATGCCACATCGGCAATCTGGATCAGGATCTTGCAGCGAGCGGCCAATATCCGTTCATCTATGGAAGCTGCGTAAAGGGCCTGGGCCTAGCCGGCTTGGATCCGACGGGCAGCAACACGACATACAAGAACGATTACACCACCGGCTTGGCCCCGCGAATCGGCTTTGCTTACGATCTCGGCGGTCATCAGACCACCACCATTCGCGGCGGCTTCGGCATTTACTTCGCGCGCGAAGACGTGGGCACCGTCGACCAGCTCAGCTTCCAAGCACCATTTCTACCTGTGGCTTTCGCTGGAGAGCCTGCGGGTAGCCTCGCTAACTTTTTCCTGACCGCTCCCAACGCTTTGCCGCAGGGCGGCGTTCTCGACCCGAATTTCGTCCCCTGCCTGGGTGCTTTCGCGGGTTTTATTGATCCCACGACGGGACTGCCGACCAATGACACCACCTTAGTTGCTAATTACGCCTGCAGCGGCACCGGCCCAGGTGTTGTGCCGTCTCAGTTCCTGTTCGGCCTCACCGTACCGCGCCACTTCGTAGCACCAAACACGCAGCAGTGGAACCTCACAGTTCAGCGCTCACTCGGGCAAAAGTGGATTCTGGAGGTCGGCTACATTGGCACGCATGCGGTTCATCTTCGCGAGACACGCACCAGCATTCAGGCGCGCCTCGCAAGCCCGTCGAATCCCATTACATTGACGGATATCGCGGGCAATCCGTTCACGATTACGGAGAGCACTGAAGCAAATGGCCCGGCACGTTCCAACAATCCCGGCATAAACGGCTACAACGGCTTCCAGTTGTTCGCCGACGATGCCTATTCTCACTATCACTCGTTGCAAACAACGCTGTCGCGCCGGTGGAACGCCGGCTACTTCCAGGCCGCTTACACCTTCTCGCGGTCCACAGACGCCACGTCCAGCGGGAACACCGCGCTGAATACCGCGTTCAACGATGAATCCACTTTGGACGCCTCGCGCGGCCTATCCGACTTTGATCGCACCCATCGCTTGACCGTAAGTTACCGGTACGACTTGCCATGGTTTGCGGGCACTGCCGGTTGGAAGCACGCTGCGCTGGCGGATTGGGCTGTCAGCGGCATCACTATCTTCCAGTCCGGAACGCCCTTTTCCGTTACCGACTCGGCTGCGGGGACCGCGTTCCTCGGACCAGGCCTCACTCCTGCGACTCTCGGTGGCCAAGTCGTGCCAGGCGGCTCCATCTCCGCCGGCAAGACCAGCGGGGATATTCATGAGCGGGTGGACAATGGATATCTGAACGTGGCCAACTTTACTGCCGCTCCGCTTGTTCCCGCCTCTGAAGGTGGCGATGGTACCGTCACATTTTTTGGCAATCTCGGCCGTAACATTTATCGCGGGCCATTCCAGCAGAACTGGGATTTCTCGCTGATAAAAAATTTCAAGATCACCGAGCGCCAGCAGCTCCGGTTTACCACCGACTTCTTTAATATCTGGAATCACGCGAACTTCGCGAATCCATCCATCAACGACGTTGAAACGATCACCCATGACGCGATCACCGGTGCCCCGACCAATGCCGGGCCGTTCGGCAAGATCTTTTCGACCGTAGGCACGCCGCGCCTCATCCAATTCTCGTTGCGGTACGCCTTCTAACCTTGCTGTCGCACAGTGTGGAGTCACCCGTGATGGTGGAAGCGTTCGGCTCTATCCTGAGCGCGGAAAATGGTAGGATTTCGCTCCTATGGCTCGCATCGCGTCCCGCGTCTCGCAACTGAATGGCGAAGGCGCGCTTGCCGTTTTTGCTCGTGCTAAGGAACTCGAAAAGCTCGGTCGCTCGATCATTCATCTGGAGCTAGGCGAGCCCGACTTCCATCCCGCAGCTCCTATCGTTGACGCGTTGCGTACCGCTGTGGCAGCGGGGCGAGATCGCTATGTTTCCCCGCGCGGTGTTCCGGCGCTCCGCGACGCCGTGGCCGAATATCTGCTTCGCACGCGCGGCGTTCAAGCGTCCTCGGAACAGGTGCTGATCGCGCCCGGATGCAAAATGGCTTTGTCGCTGGCCATGATGGCCCTCATCGAGTCAGGCGACGAAGTCCTTTATCCCGATCCAAGCTTCCCCATTTATCCGTCCTTCGTGCGCGGACTCGGGGCTCGGGCTGTTCCTTTTTTCTTGGAAGAGAAAAACAGCTTCCAGCCCGACGTACGCGAAATTGCCGCTAAGATTTCGCCCCGTACTTCCGTGCTGATTTTTAACTCGCCCAACAATCCCACCGGAACGGTTTACAGTGACGCAGCCCTGGCGCAAATTGCCGAGCTTGCAGCGCAACACGACCTGTGGGTTATTGCTGACGAAATCTACGCGCGCATTTTGTTCGAAGGTGCCTACAAGTCCATTTGGTCTCGGCCCGGAATGGCCGAGCGCACCATCATCATCGACGGTTTCTCGAAGAGCTTTGCGATGACAGGCTGGCGACTGGGTTACGCCGTCGCCCCGCACGAGGTGATTGATGCCATGGACCTGCTGGTTCTGAACACCTTCACCTGCGCCGCCGAGTTCACGCAGATTGCCGCGATGGAAGCGCTACGCGATTCCACGAATGCCGTCGACGCCATGGTGGCCGAATACAGAAAGCGTCGCGACCTCTTTGTCGCCGGGCTCAATCGGATCCCTGGTTTCCACTGCCACGTTCCTGAAGGAGCCTTCTACGCGTGGGTCAATGTCGAAGAAACCGGCATGAGTGCCGACCAACTGGCCTCACTCTTACTGGAACAGGCGGGAGTCGCGGCGATTGCCGGTCGCGCTTTCGGCACTGGCGGCCAGAACTATTTGCGTTTTTCGTTGGTCAGCGCGCGAAACCTGCTGGAAGAAGCTCTTGAACGGATGCATCGCGTGTCCGGGCAATGGCGCGCCACCGCGGCTGCGCGAGCCGGCGTATCACAATCGGCATAGTTGCGGCGTTCAGGCCGCAAATTTCCAACGCACGGCTACGGAATTTCAAGGGAGAGTGGGATGGTTAAGTATCAGGGTCACGGGTTCGCGCTTATCGTCACCGCCGTTTTCGCAGCTTCCGCACACGCCCAGGCCAAACCTTTTGCATCTCCCGCGGAAATCCAGAAGATATACGATCACCTACTTCCGCAAATCAATCGCATTCCGATTTACGATAATCACTCTCACGCTACGTTTCCCGACGACTCGGATATGGATGCGCAAGCGGCGCCGCCGGACGAAAGCTCTGTGCTCCGGCTCCGCGACACGAATCCGGAGTTTGTTGCGGCGGCGAAATCCCTTTTCAACTATCCGTATGATGACTTCGCTCCCGAACACGCCAAATGGCTCATCGACAAAAAGAAGGCCGCGGAAAAATCCGGCACCACGGAATATTGGGACAGCATTCTGGACAAGCTCAACATCGAGACATGCCTCGCGAATCGCGTGGCCTTGGGACCCTATCTCGATCCCAAGCGGTTTCACTGGGTCTTCTTCGTCGATTCCTTTCTGTATCCGCTGAATAATCGCGACCAGACCGGAAAAAACTCCGATCTCGGCGTATACATTCCGCTTCAGGAAAAAGTGCTGCACCGTTACATGCAGCAGGAAAACGTAAGTGCGCTGCCTGCTGATCTTGCGGGCTATGAATCTTTTGTCCGCCAGACCGTCGCTGACAATCAGAAAAAAGGCGGCGTGGCCATGAAATTTGAAATCGCCTACTTCCGCAGCCTCTATTTCAGCGACCCTCCAAGGGAAAAAGCCCAAGCGATTTATGCCAAGTACCACTCCAGCGGCGTACCCTCGGAGCAGGAATACCGCACATTTCAGGATTACATTTTCCGCGTGTTGATTGACCAGGCGGGAAAACTCAATTTGCCCGCTCATTTCCATAGCGCGGTAGGCATTGGCGACTACTTCAGCCTTAACAATGGCAACCCTCTGAACCTCGAAAACGTGTTGCGCGATCCGCGTTATCACAACACGAAATTTGTGCTGATTCACGGAGGCTATCCGCACACGCTGGAAATGATATGGCTTACGGCCGCAAAAAATGTGTACACCGATTCGTCGCTCATGGGTTATTACGTGTACCCTTCCGAACTGAAGAATATTCTGAAGCAATGGATTTCTTTATTTCCGGAGCGCATGATGTTCGGCTCCGACGCATTCCCGTTTAATGACGCGGTAGGCGCCGAGGAAACCTTCTGGCTCGCGGCGCGCTCGGCCCGTACGGCCATCGCCGCTGCGCTCGCAGAGCTGGTCGCGGAGGGCGCTTTCAGCGAAGAAAAAGCCTTACAGCTTGCGCGCATGTATCTGCACGATAATGCCGCCCAGCTTTATGGAGGATCGAAGTGAGCACCGCAGCAAAAATGAAGCATATTTCCTGGAAGTCGGTGGAACGCGAAACTCTGAATCCATTGATCGATCGCGAGATGGTAGTAGGCGAGAAGGTGATGCTCGCCCGCGTGCTTATGAAGAAGGGCGCGCATGTGCCGTTGCACCAGCATCACAACGAACAGCTCACCTATATCCTGGAAGGCGCGCTGAAATTTGCCATTGATGGCAAAGAAGTTGTAGTGCGCGCCGGCGAAGTGCTCTGCATTCCTCCCCACATGCCGCATGAAGCGTGGGCGCTCGAAGATACTGTCGACCTCGACGTCTTCGATCCTCCTCGCGAAGACTGGCTCAACAAGACCGACGCCTACCTTCGCCACGGCCGCTGAATCCAATTACCGCCAATTCTTCGCAGCGGCGCGGGCGTGGATTGCCTGAGCAACTCCGCGCTAAATAACATAGACAATCGCGGCGCTGGTTGTTTACCGTACACAGTGGGGTCACGTCCTGGGTTCATCCCCTCGAAGGGGAACAATATGAGACACCTATGGTTACTGGCTGTGCTCGCGCTGTGCGGTGCTGTAAATTCCCGCGCGCAAGAGCTGACTGGCGCTTCGTCCCAACCTTCCGCGCTTGCGCCGCGAGTGTCTGATGAGGCGTTTGCGCGCATGTCTCGTAAGTCTCTGCTGAACCCTGCAAGTACGGCGCTTTTTGAGGAGTTGCGCGCGCCTATCCTCACTTCCGGGACGCTCCCTTTTTCCCGACACGACGCCTCTAATGCGGCGTTGGCTCCGATGCCAGAACCTTCCCCTGCACCGCCTGAGCCGAAATTCGTATTTGGCACTCGCGACGATTATCGTTGGCAACTCGGTCTCGGTGGCAGCCTGGTGCGTTTCCGCTCGTCGCAGTATTACGCCACAGGCGTTGGCACCAACACCTCGCTCGCTTATTTCACCAATGAGTGGCTTGCGGTTCAGGGCGAGGTTACAACCGCCTTTGCTCCCACGATTTTCAAGAATGAGCACGTGAAATTCGTCAGCTATGGTGTGGGACCGATGGTTGCCTGGCGACAGCGCAAAATCGAGCCATGGATGCATGCGCTGGTTGGTGGCGTGCACGTACTTCCGCAGGTTGCGGTCGGTGGCAAGAATGCATTTGGGGCGCAGATAGGCACCGGACTCGATTACCGGTTCTACCCGCACCTTTCCGCACGGGTGGAATTGGATTGGGTGCGCTCGCATCTGTTTGGTGAATGGCAAGATAGCGTGCAAACCGCGCTCGATCTCGTCCTGCACTTCTAACAACTGAGATCCACCGACACAAACCATGCCGTTGCATTTATCCGATTCGTTTAGTTGACAATACAGTTATTAAGCCGCTAGGCTTGCTGCGCAATGGAGCTGGATACCTCGCTTTCCTGGCTCGCTCTGGCGCTCACTCCGGGCCTCGCTTCGCGGTTGTCCGCTCGGCTGCTGCGTGAATTTGGCTCGCCTGAGGAAGTTTTCCGCGCGCCGCTGCCGCGCCTTGAGTCCTGCAAGCTGCCAGCTCCCGTGGCACAGGCCGTTTTCAAGAAACAGGCGTTCAAGCGCGCAGAAAAGGAGTTGGCCCTCACGCGGGGGATCGCCGGATGCCGGCTGCTGAACTGGACCGAGCCCGAATATCCGCAATCGCTGCTCCAAATCTATGATCCCCCGGTCATGTTGTACGTGCGAGGCGACGCCCAAGTCTTGAATCAGCCAAGCATCAGCATTGTGGGCACGCGCCGGCCCACGATGTATGGCACGCAGATGGCGGAACGGCTGGGTCGGGAATTGGCTGCTCGCGGTGTCGTCGTAGTCAGCGGGATGGCTCGCGGCATCGACTCCATTGGGCATCAGGGCGCCCTGGCGATGAACGGCCGAGCTGTAGGGGTCCTGGGTACTGGCGTGAACGTTTGCTACCCCAAAGAAAACAAGAAGCTCTACGAAAAGGTATTGGAGAGAGGCGCGATTATCAGCGAATTCCCACTCGGCACCCATCCCGCGCCAGAAAACTTTCCGGTGCGCAATCGTATCGTGGCGGGAATGCCTTTAGGGGTAGTCGTGGTTGAGGGGGCGCAATACAGCGGCTCGCTGATCACCGCCCGTCTGGCTATGGAGTTTGGTCGCGAGGTCTTTGCGGTGCCGGGAAATGTGACACAACCGGTTAGCTTCGCGCCCAACCTCCTGATTAAGCAGGGCGCTAAGCTGGTCACCAATGGTGAGGACGTCATCGAGGAGCTGCCTACCCCGGTGCGCGCCATGCTGGTGCAAGCGGAGCAGCCCGAATCCGAGCAGCGGAACCTGCTGGCGGCCGCCTCGCTGAACGGATCGGAGAAGAAAATCTATGAGCTGCTGAGCACGGACGATCCAAAGCACATCGACGAGATTGTTGAGCGTTCGGGGTTGAACTCTTCCGAGGTTCTGGCTACGCTGTTTGACTTGGAGATGAAGGGGATCGTACGGCAATCGCCGGGGAAACAGTTCAGCAAGGTACTTTTGTAGCCCGTCCGTCGCCTATCGCGTCTCAAATGCACTGAAAATACGGCCCTTACGCGGCACGAGATAACGGAAATGAATCCGTAACACCGCTTCCCGCATCTTTGATTAAGGTAGCGAGAAGGACACACGCCCCGCCTTACCGCCCTTCCTGCAAGGGTTCCGGGGTTACAAAGGGAAAATGGCACGTTCGCTGGTTATAGTGGAATCGCCTGCCAAGGCGAAAACAATCAACAAGTATTTGGGACGCGACTTTACTGTGAAGGCGTCCATCGGGCATGTCATGGACCTGCCCAAAAAGCAGATTGGTATTCGTCTGCCTGATGAAGAGCCCAAGAAAAAGAAGCGTAAGAGCAAGAAGGGCAAAGTCGCGGCGGAGAAAGTAAACAAAAAGCCCATTACCTTGGACGATCCCAAGATTTTTGAGCCTACGCTTCAGATCATCTCCGGCAAAGGCAAGGTCATCAACGACCTGCGCAAGTCCGCCAATACCGCCACCGCCGTATACCTGGCAGGCGACCCGGACCGTGAAGGTGAGGCGATCTCAGCGCATTTGGCTATGGTCCTCTCCAAGCCCACCAAGTTTGAGGAAGAAGAGCTTTCGTCAAGAAACGGGCATAAGGCTGACCAGGAAAAAGAGGCTGGGGAGGCGAAAGACCAGGCGGAGGTCAAGACCAACGGCAAGAGCAAACTAAAAGCCGGGAAAAAGAACCGCGACGAAATCAGTATCCCTCCGATCGATCCCAAGAAGATCTTCCGAGTCACTTTCAATGAGATCACGCCGCGAGCTATTCGCGCTGCGTTTGAAAAGCCGCGGCAGATCGATACGGACCTGGTGGACGCGCAGCAGGCCCGCCGCGTTTTAGATCGCATTGTCGGTTACAAGGTTTCGCCGCTGCTGTGGGACAAAGTGCGCCGCGGGCTTTCCGCCGGCCGCGTCCAAACCGTGGCGTTGCGACTGATTGTCGAGCGCGAACAGCTCATTAAGGCGTTCGTGCCGGAGGAGTATTGGACCATCCACGCGATGCTGGATGCCGGCGATCCTCCGATCTTCGAAGCCAAGCTCAGCAAGTACAAAGGCGAAGATATTGAGGTCAGCAACCAGCAAGCGGCCGATAAGGTCGTGGCTGAAGTCGGCAAAGCCAAATGGCAAGTGACCTCGGTCACTCAGAGAGAAAAGAAACGCAATCCGCCTCCGCCGTTTACCACTTCGAAGCTGCAGCAGGCTGCCTACAACCGGCTGCGGTACACCGCGAAGCGCACCATGGGTCTTGCGCAGCGGCTTTATGAAGGTGTCGAGCTCGGTGAAGAAGGCTCGGTTGCGCTCATCACGTATATGCGCACGGATTCCGTAAACGTCTCCGGCGAGGCGTTGAAGGAAGTTCGTGAACTGATTCCGCAGCGCTTCGGCTCTGACTATCTCCCCGAAAAACCTAATTTTTACAAATCCAAGAAGGATGCCCAGGAAGCGCACGAAGCCATTCGTCCGACGGATGTTTCTCGCGCTCCTGAAGATGTACGCAAGTACTTGCCAGACGATCAGTTCAAACTGTACCAGTTGATTTGGCAGCGCTTCGTGGCTTCGCAGATGTTGCCCGCAATCTTCGATCAAACAAGCATCGATATCAGCGCTGGCGATTACACCTTCCGTGCGTCAGGTTCAGTGCAAAAGTTCGATGGCTACCTCCGCGTTTATCAGTTGCCGGTGGCCGCCGCGGACCGCGAGGAGGACGAGCGTGACGACGAAGGCGAAGGCAAGGCCCTGCCGCGAGTCACAGAAGGGCAGAGCTTGCGCCTCGATTCCATTCGTCCGGATCAACACTTTACCGAACCGCCGCCGCGCTACACGGAAGCAACGCTGGTGAAAGAGCTGGAAGAAAAGGGAATCGGACGCCCTTCCACCTATGCATCGATTATTTCGACCATCGTCGAGCGCGAGTACGTCCGCAAGGAGCAGGGGCGCTTTACGCCAACCATGCTGGGCGAGCGCGTGAGCGTCCTGCTGGTGAAAAGCTTCGATGACATTTTCGATGTGACCTTTACCGCGCGCCTGGAAGAAGAGTTGGACGAAATCGAAGAAGGTAAGCTCGCCTGGCGGGCCGCGGTACGCGAGTTTTGGGAGAAGTTCGTCGTCGACCTGGCCAAGGCCGATGAGGAGATGATTTCTTATAAGGCTGGCATCCCTACTGGCAAGAAATGCGAGAAGTGTGGCGAGGGCGAACTCCTGGAGCGCATCAGCCGCCACGGCTTCTTCCTGGGCTGCTCGCGCTATCCCGACTGCGACTTCATTCAAGACATGGCACCGGAGCTGAATGACGAGGAAGGCAAGACGGAGTATTGCGAGAACTGTGGCAAGGAAATGTTGCTAAAGCGCGGACGCTTTGGCGCGTTCCTGGCCTGCAGCGGCTATCCGGAGTGCAAAACCACGCGCCGACTGGTCGAGGGTACCCGCATTGCGCACGAGCCGGATGAACCGCTCGAAGAGAAGTGTAAAGAGTGCGGCAATCACCTCATCAAAAAGAGCGGGCGCTTCGGGCAATTTATCGGGTGCTCCGGGTACCCAAAGTGCAAGTACACGCGCCCGATCACCATGGGCATCAAATGCCCGAAGTGCAATGAAGGCGAATTCGTTCGACGCGGCAGTGCCGGCAAGGGAGGGCGCGGGCGTCCTCGCGTTTTCTACGGCTGCTCGCGCTATCCCGATTGTGATTTCACCACGCCGCATATGCCCCTGGCTGAGCCCTGCCCGAAATGCGGCGCGCCGTTTATCGTCGAGAAGAGAACGAAAATCGGCAACGTCCGCGCTTGCCTGAAGGAAGGTTGTGACTGGGAGTCAGTTATTCCTGACCCCATGCCCGCGCAACAGCCGGAAGAAGCCGCACCTGTCGGCGCCAAGCCTTAACTCCCGCTATTTACGAACCTGCGCCGCAGTTCCTTGACAGCTGCCTCCTGCATGGCGGCTATACTCAAACAGTCGTCCCCGGACGTCGTCACCATGAAGCCCGCAGTCAAAAAATATCTGCAGTATCTGAGCTCAGTGAAGAACTCGTCTCCGCACACAATTTTGAATTACAGCAACGACCTGGACCAGTTCATTGCATATCTTTCGCCGCCGGGCATTCAAACACCGGGGATTCGCGCCATTACGCATCTGATGATTCGCGAGTACGTCGGCCATATGCACGAGCAGGGGCTCGAAAAGAGTTCCGTGGCGCGCAAGTTGGCTGCGTTGCGATCCTTCTTTAAGTACTGCGTGCGCGAGGGACTGCTTAAGGAGAATCCCGCGCGGCTGGTGTCCACCCCCAAGCTGCCCAAGCGCATTCCCTCCGTGCTTTCTGCAGAAGAGATGAATGGATTCCTGAATCACTTGGCGCTGATGAATCCGCGAGCCACATCCGGAGGCAGCCTGCCACCGGCGCCCTCTGCTAAGCCTGCCGCGAAACCTACTGCGAAGCCCTCATCAGAATTGCCAGCGCCGGAAGGGCTTCTGCTCCGTCGTGATCGCGCACTGCTGGAGCTGCTATACGCTGCGGGGCTCCGCGTAAGCGAGCTGACCAGCTTGAACCTCGAGGATATGGACCAACGGGAGCGCATCTTGCGAGTGCGCGGCAAAGGCAGCAAGGAACGTATCGTCCCCTATGGAGCGAAGGCGCAAGAAGCGCTTGAGAAATATTGGCCTGTGCGGAGCAAGCTGCTTCGGGATGCTGGATTAGCCCCAACAGGCAAAGACGCAGTGTTCCTGAATTACGCCGGGCGCCGGCTGACCCAGCGCTCCGTCGGGCGCATCGTGAAAAAATACGTGAAGCTCGTAAACGTCAACTGGGATCTGCATCCGCACTCGCTGCGGCATGCCTTTGCCACCCATCTGCTGGCGGACGGCGCAGACTTACGCGCCATTCAAGAACTGCTCGGGCACCAGTCGCTTTCCACAACCCAGAAATACACGCATGCCTCAATACGCCAGTTGATGGAAATCTACGACAAAGCGCATCCTCACGCATAATTGGCCGCAACAAAAAGAGCGCCGCCGATACTCGGAGGCGCTCCTTCCTTTTTCAAACGTCAGAGGGTTAGAAGTTCAGTCGCGCGCCGATTTGAATCTGCCGCTGCGCCAGCAAGCTATTGCTGGATTGCGTTGGCAGCCCAAAGAGGGTCCCGGCCTTCCCGTCTTGGAATTGCAGCGTCGTGCCGCCGGAGATGGCGTAGCCCAGCGTGTTCACCGCAGTGATGTTGTTGCGGTTCAAAGCATTGAACGCGTCGCCGGTGATAACGAAATCCATCTTCTCGCGGATATGGAAGCCCTTCTCCAACCGCAAGTCGACGTTCGCGGTGCGCGGCATCTGATACGAGTTCGGTGCGATGTTCGGCAAGCGGTTGATGCTTGTTCCCGATCCCAGGATCCCGGAGGAAATCGGCGCGAAGCATCCGGCCGTGCCGCTCTTGCAGGATTTGCCGCTGGCGTCCACCGCTGGCGCCGTCCCTGAGACAAGCGCGTTGTAGGGCGCCCCGGACGAAATTCCGATAAGAGGAGAAATCGTGAATCCGTTGAGAAGTTCCTTCAGTACGACGTGGCTTCCTTTGTAAAAATCAGGCGTCCATACCGCGCCGAGGGCAAAGCGCTCGCGAACGTCAAACGTTGAGCGCCCTTGTTCGAGCCCGAGGTTATACGGGTTCAGCACATTGTCCGTGGCCGTGAAAGTCTGCGAACCTTGCCCGGAATCAGTGGAATGGGAATAGGTGAACGAGGTCTGTATTTGAAAGCCCTGATAGAAACGCCGATTCAGAGCCACCACGAAAGCGTTGTATTTTGACGTCACATTGTTAGTGATATTGGTAATCGCGCCAAAGTTCGGATTGATGCGCGAGGTGAAAACCGGCTCGGTGATGGATTGGCCATCGAAGAGACCGCCCTTAAATGTATATGTGGCGGTGTGCGACGGAGGCGCTAGGTTCACGTCAACGAAACGGGGAAGATTTCCCCCGAGACTAGCCAGGTAAGAGACGGACACGACGGTGTTAATTGCGATCTGCCGCTGAAAATCCAGGTCGAACTGGTGAACCATGGGGTTGCTGGTGTGCGGCGCAAATTCGACTGCCTGGAGCGCGCCCAACGTGCCACCCGAAACCAGGTTCGGATAAGTCGGCTCGCCCTTGGAGCCCTGAGGGAAAAAGAAGGAAAGCTGCGATCCATTAGGATTCGCGGTATTCGAAATGGCATTCGCTATGGTGGAGTTGATGATGCGGCCGTAAAAGATGCCGTAGCCCGCGCGCACGATGGTCTTGCCATCTCCCGCCATGTCCCAGGCGAAGCCAAGGCGTGGGCCGAAGTCCTTGAAGTCTGAAGGGAACTTGCGGGTCAGCGGCAGCGCAGCATTCGGGAATTGTGGATTGGGCATCAACTCCGTCTCGTAGCGCAACCCCAGGTTAACCGTAAAGCGTGGATGAAAGCGCCAGTCGTCTTGCACGAAAAACGCAAGATCGTTCGTGTTGAACTCGTAGGTCGTGGGGCCAATTTCTTGTGTGAAGCTGTTGAAGCAAGGCAAATTACCCGTCATGCTGACATTGCTGGCTGCGCACATCGGCGCTAATCCATTCTGAAACCCGATGTAATCGCTGATGTAGTCCGCGCGAGTGCTATACGTGTACGCGCCTGCTCCGCTGAAGAGGTTATTCTCAATATCATTGACATGGTTAATGTCGAACCCAAACTTTAGCTGGTGCGTGCCCAGGCTCCACGACACTGTGTCCGCGAACTGATTGCGCATTTCCTTGGGAAATGCCGGCCGATCCAGGAAGTTTGGCTTTCCGAACACAAAATTGCCCACCCCGTTGACAGTGATTTGCGGTGACGACCCTTGTGAAGAAAGCGGTTCGCCCGCGATCGGTGATTGCGCGAATTCGTACTCAAAGTCGCGCCCGATCTGGTAACGCGCTTCGTTGGCGACACTGGCTCCGAACGTTGAAGTTAGTCGCGCGACGCCCCAGTCCTCCTTCACGAAATCATCGCCAAAGCTTTCAATCCCGCGGTTCACCACGCCCGCGGTCTGTATGCCGGCCGGCGAAGCCCAGCGCATGCGGTTATAAGTAAACGACGCATGATGTTTGGAGGTGATGTTCCAATCGATCTTCGGCAACAGGAGTAGTTGGTCGGCGGAGCGCGCCACCTGCCCCGTCAAGCTGGTTAAGAAACCCAGCGCGCCGTTTACCTGAGCTTGGCTGAACCCGCGGCAAAACAGGATGTTGCCTTCGGTGATTCCTGCCGCCGTTGGTTTGGATGCGCAGGTGTTTGCACCGGTGGGAGCCGCCACGGTAATTGGAGCAAAAATCGCGCCCGGATTGCCGGAGTTCGCGGTCGCTGGGAACGTGCGTAATTGCTGATCGCCGCTGAAGAAAAAGAAAATCTTGTCCTTCCACACGGGGCCGCCAATGCCGCCCCCGAACTGATGCCGCTTGTCCGGTGGCAGGAAGGGCACCAGGGTTGTGGTGCCGCCCGAAACAACCTTCTTGAAAGAGAACGGATTGATGGCGCCCAAGTCGCTGTCGCGGTAATACCAGAAAGCTTGGCCGTGAATGGAGTTTGTTCCGCTCTTTGTCACTGCATTGACCACGCCGCCTGCGGACCGCCCATACTCCGCGGAATAATTGGAAGTATTGATCTGGAACTCCTCGATGGCCGCTTCGCTAGTCGAGTAGCTGATTCGCGTGCGGCCACGTTCCTCGCTAAAGAACGCCTGATTGTTGTCCGCGCCATCCACGGTGTTATTGTTCAGCAGCCCGGAAATTCCGCGAAAGCTCACCAGGCCGAAGCCGCCATCGGGAACCGCGCCGGGCGTGGACAGCGCGAACGTGGACCAGCGCCGCCCGTTGATAGGTAGGTTGTCAATCGTCGTCTCGTTGATGTTGGTCGCGAAATCGGCGCGATCCGTCGTGATGACTGGCAGTTCCGCCGTCGCCACCACCACCTCCGCCATCGCCTTCACATTGAGCTGCGCATCGATGGTTGTCACGCGTCCGACTTCCACCGTGATGTTCGTCGCTTTGAAGATGCTAAATCCGCTCCCCGAAATCTCCAGCGAATACACGCCGGGCTGCAAATGAATTAAGAGGTAACGACCGCTTCCGTCCGTAACCCCGCTGGAGCTTGCCGACGTGCCCACGTTTCGGGTGCTGACGATCGCATTTGGTAGTACCGCGCCGGATTGATCCGTGACCGTCCCACCAATGGCGCCGTCTGTCGTGGACTGCGCCCAAACAGCTGCCGGGACGAGAACCGCTAGCGCCAATAAACACACTCCGACCATCCATGCATTTCGATTGCTGCTCATTTGCGAGCCTCCTGGGAGAAACCACCACCGAAAACACGTCGCGCCGCGTCGCAACTTCAGAGTGCCAAATAGTTGAAGGGGACAGACCCACACCAGGAGTCGAGTTCACCACCGGAGACTCGCTCCCAACCGCTAAGAGCCTAAATCGCGCATGTTACTAGCACATGAATATTTGAAGAGCAACATAGAAATCGTGGCGGGCTGAGGATTTCCTCGCGGAAAAAAAAATCGATTTCGCAGATGCAAGAAAACACGTTACTGTTTTCGTTTTGCCACGAAGAGCAATCGGGCGTGCAGATGAACGACACGGGGGAGCGCACCGAGCAAATGAAGCTCAATCGCTTGTTCTCAGTCGCCGTAGTGGCGCTCGGAAGCTTGATCTGTGCAGCCGGAGCCATGGCACAGGACAACTATGAGATTCAGGTGTACGGGTACGATATGGTGGAAGCTAGGCACACGATGGTTGAGTTGCACAGCAATTTCACAATTAACGGCAGCAAAACCATTCAAGATGGCGTGCTACCTACCAATCACGCGCAACATGAAACAATCGAGATCACCCACGGGATAACCGATTGGTTTGAGGTTGGTTTCTACGTCTTCACTTACGAGAGGAACGGTTTTGGAGTGCAGTGGGTTGGCGACCACATTCGGCCTCGTGTGCGCATCCCACAAAAATGGAAGTGGCCGGTCGGGCTGAGCCTTTCGAATGAGATTGGATATCAGAGAGCAAAATTTTCCCCGGATACGTGGACGTGGGAAATGCGTCCGATTATCGATCGCCAACTCGGGCCCTGGTATCTGTCGTTCAATCCTACCTTTGACCGCTCGTTTCACGGTCCAAGCGTGCGTGACGGTTTTGTTTTTTCGCCGAACGTCAAGATTGGATACAACTTCACGAAAAAAGTCGCAGGCGGAATCGAGTATTACGGCTCGCTTGGGCCAGCGACAGAGTTTGCGCCCATCAGCGAGCAGCAGCACCAGATTTTTCCGGTCATAGACCTGGACGTTTCGCCAAAGTGGGAGATTAACTTTGGTCTCGGTGTCGGCCTTACTCGCTCGACGGATCACTTAATCGCGAAGATGATTCTGGGCTACCGTTTCGATTTTTGAATTTCGTTGGCGGACAAAAAAGCTGGCGGCTGATTAGCCGCCAGCTTCTGATTCTTGCTTACGGACGATAGGTTAGCTAGGTCTTAGTGACGGCCGCCGCCGTGGAATCCGCCTCCAACATGTCCGCCACCGTGGAAGCCACCGCCGCTCCCGCCATGAAATCCCCCGCTACCATGAAAGTTCCCGCCGCCGTGAAATTCACCGCCTCCGCGGAAGCTTTGGCCGTGGAAGCCGCGCTCAAACCCTCGGCCGCCATAATAGCCCCTGCCGCGGTAGTAGCCGCCCCGGTAAAATCCGCGACCGTAATAGCCGCGGCCATAGTATCCCCGACCATAAAAGCCATGGAACCAGGGACCTGCGCCGATGAAAACGCCGTTCACGAACCAGTCCGGCCCGTAGTAGCCGTAAGGCGCGCAAGCATAAGGATAATAATCGTAGTACCCGTAAGCACATACCGGAGCTGCCCCGTAATAGGCGGGACCTACGCCAACGCCCACGAACACGCGCTGCGCATTGGCGTTCGACGCTGAAAACAAACAAATCCCAACCACTGCCAGCAACCCGAGAAATCTTAGATATCGCATCGTTGCATCCCTCAATTTCTGGTACACACGATGAAACCCATTCATAGCTGGAAAGTTGCGCTTCTAGCCCTAAGTACCTGGTGCAGAAGGGATTAGCTCGGGGCAGGCAGTTCGCTCGCCGGGCAACCGCACTTTGCACTTAGTTCTTGGAAACCGCTCGCAGCAGCCGTTCTCGGACGACTTGAACCTCCGCTCGCGCTTCGTTCACATGCGTAAACGAAGGAACGGTGGCCTGATAGAACGGGTGCAACGTCTTTACCGATTCCTGCAAGGCTCGCAGTCGATCTTGCGCTTGCTCGGGGCGCAGCCGCAGAGCCGATTCCGCATCTGCCATCAGACCGTGGAAAGCGGCGATGTCCGTATTGGTTGGAAGCTGGAAAATCCCCGGCGCAGGCCTGCCGGTCATTTCCTGAAAGTATTTGCGGGGGCTTGGCGCGGCGGCCATCTGCTTCACGCTGATGTCGAGCGGCTCCTGCTCGTACCACAACGCCGTGCTCCAGTCGAAACCCGTCTCAGGCAGCACTTCAACGACTCTGGCGGCCTGTTGTTTTTCCGTGGAGTTTAATTTGCCCGATTCTGCCGCAATGGAGATGGCCTGGAGATTCGACATCAGCACGGATTTGCCGATCAGCGCAAAAATCAGGCTACCGCCCTTCGCCACGTGCTGCGAAAATCGAACTCCCGCAAGCCATGCCTCGAGCGCTCGTTGCGTGTCGCCATGCGCCGCCATGCGCATGCCGTACAAGGTGTTCAGGCGTCCCAGCACGCGCGCACGCGGAGCATACGCCACCGAAGCATCGGGCCCCTGCTCATACTCTAGGCCCCAGTCGCATTCCGGCAGCTTCGATGCGCGCTGCAACGCCAAGATAGCCGTTTGGTTCTTGTCGAGGATTGGGCCGAGGTTCGTTTCGTCCCAAGCCGCCTCGCCAGCCGCGGTTTTGTCCAACAATTCGCCAAGGTTCTTATCTCCGGGCTGATCCTGCATCTCAGCAAAAGCGAGCCAATAGCGCAACGCCGCGTTGCGGGTCTCCACTCTTTTGGTTTGAGCCTGTGCCAAGAGATTCATGGACAGTAGGCACACCACCAGTAGCATCGCCTTTATCGTTCTCATATTTCCCTCTATTCCTTAGTCAGAAATCGCAAAGCGCTCGTTTTTTCGCGGAAATCCGGCAACTCACGGCGCGAAGCGTCTGCCAGCACAGTTTCGAGCTGCTCCGATTGCGCCAGCCGCCTTAGCTCACTCAACGTGACCTGGTTTCGCTGAGCATCTCTGGAGCTAATCGCTGCTGGAGAAATTACTTGTCTCACGAATGCCGGGTGCCTCGTTTCATGCGGCGATCTGGTCTGCACAATCCACACTGAAGTTCCTGTCGCAAGTAAGACCGAAGCTGCAGCCGCAAGCCTGCGGCAGCGTGACGAGGTCTCTGGCGCCTGTCGGAGAGCACCAGGCTTGCGCGGCTCGAATTGTCGCAAGTAATCCTCGAATTTTTCTTCCTCTGGGTTCATGTGTTCATCCATTCTCGTGCGGCTTAAGCCGCTCGCGCAGCTTTGCCAGCGCATATCGGTAGCGTGACGCTATGGTGTTCACGGACTCGCCGGCCGCACGCGCGATCTCTTCCAGCGTCATGCCGCTCCAAATGCGCATGACCACCACTTCACGTTGCTCTGCCGGCAGTTCCCTCAGCGCACCTTCCAGCGCCAGCGCCGCCTCTCGATCCCCTCCCTGATGCACAAACGATGAGACCGTCTCGAGTTGCGTGTGCAGCCGTCCGTTGCGTCGCGTGTTCAGCGCGGCATTGCGCACTGCGCGATACAGATAGGCCACTGGGACATCGGGGGCGTTCACATCACCCCGCAGTAATCTTGCAAATACCTGGTGCAGCAAATCCTCCGCCTGCGCGCGATCGGCAGTAAACGAACAGGCATACGCCAGCAGCGGGCCACCGTGCATGTCATAAAGTTGCTGGACTTCTTCGCGGCTCAGTTTTCGTTGTCCCAAGGCCTCGGCCCATTGCGAGTGCTTGTCCCTTATACCGTTTTCTCTTATAGCGATGACACGCGACGTGAGCAAAATTGTCTAAATACCGTTCCTGAATCCGCCTTATCACACCTAACGCTCACGACCCAATTTGGTGCTTGCCCCAACCTACTGCGCGTCCAAAATGGCGGCACTATGAAAAGCTCAGCTTCTCGCTCCCGCGGCTCCCAGACGAACGCCGTTCACGCCGGCGAAGGCAATAAGCACGGCGTCGGCACTGGCGTTGGCACGCCTATCGCGCGCACCTCCACCTTTACTTTCGCGTCCACACATGAAATGAAGCTCTGGGCCGAGGGCAAGAGCAAAGCCTACATCTACACGCGGTACGGCAATCCCACGCTGGCAGTTGCCGAGCAGAAAATCGCCGCCCTCGAAGGGGCGGAAGCCGCTGTGGTCACCGCTTCGGGTATGGCCGCCATCTCACACGCTTTGCTGAGCGCACTGAAATCCGGTGACGAGCTCATCTCCACCGCGCAACTCTACGGCGGCACGTATCGGCTGATGCGTGACGTTTTCCCCGGCATGGGGATCGAGGTTCACCACGTCACGACGGACCTCGCCGGCATCGAGGACCTGGTGAATTCGCGCACCCGTGTTTTGTATGTCGAGTCCCCCACGAACCCCACCGTGCGCCTGGTAGACGTGGAAAAAGCCGTGCAGTTCGCAAAGAAGCACAACCTTGTCTCCATGATCGACAATACCTTCGCCACTCCCGTGCTCCAGCAACCGATCAAGCTCGGTTACGATATGGTGGTTCACAGCGCCACCAAGGCGCTCGCCGGCCACTCCGATGTGATCGCCGGTGTTGCCGTCGGCAGTAAAAAATGGATGGACCGCGTTCAGCACATGGTCATCTACCTCGGTGGCTCCATGGATCCCGGAGCCGCATACCTGCTAAACCGCGGGATCAAGACCTTGGGATTGCGTGTCCGCAAACAAGGGGAAAATGCGATCGCCGTCGCCAAGTTCCTGGAGAAGCATCCCAAAGTTGGGCGCGTGTTTTATCCAGGGCTGCCCTCCCACCCCGATCACAAATTGGCGAAGAAACAGATGCGCGGCTTCGGGTCCATGCTCGCTTTCGACATGAAAGGCGGCCTATCCGCCGCGCGGCGCGTGTGCGATCGCGTGCGCCTGTTTTTACTCGCGGCCAGTCTCGGCGGCGTGGAATCCCTGGTCGTCCTCCCCGCCTACACCTCACACTACAACATGACCAATGAAGAGCTGGCGCGCGGCGGAGTCACTCCGGGCATGATTCGAGTATCGATCGGTATCGAAGACGCTGACGACTTAATCGAGGATTTGCGGCAGGCGCTCGCCTAGGCTTTCCACGCGCGGCTGTTTCGTTGAATTACTTCGCCGCCGGCACCGGCACGGAAACTTCAAACTCATCCTTCACCGGCAGCATCGATTTCACGATGTCTTCCAGTTCGTGTGCGCTCTTCGCATCCTGCGGGTAGTTGTGCACGCTGGTTTCGAACGCCCCGCCATGTTTGCTGCGAACGGATTGCAGCTCTTCCTGCAGCCGCAGGGCAATCCGTTTCGCGTTGAGTGTGTCTGTTTCCGGCAACACCAGCCCGAACAGCTCCGGCGCTAAGCGGTAAATGGAGTCTGTCGGCCGCAGCTTCTGCGACATGGCCTTGGCTGCGTCACCCAAGGCCGCCGTAGCCTTCTCACCGCTGGCCGGCAGCTTCGCTTTCACCACCAGCAAGCTCAGCGTTTTCTGCATGCTCATGGCTCGCCGGTATTCCATGGTCAGCCGGTCCCAAAAGTGGTTCACGTCCGGCATGGTGTGCAGCAGATCCGCGCTCGCTTGCAGCCGCAGCTCGATATTGCGTTCCAACTCTTCCAAAATTTGCTGCTTCAATTGCCGCACGGTGCGCTGCCGGTCCAGCAAATAGCCGATGAACAAAAGTGTCAGCGCGCAGAAGCCAAAGAAGGCCACGCGCATAGTCCACTTGTTCTCGCCATCAGGATGCACAAACACCAGCGGATACATGAATACGGCCAAGCCGCTGGCGAGCACAAACACAAATACCGCCGCGATTATTGTGAGCTGCAATTCGCGTCGTTCGAGTCGGTCCAGTTCTTGCCGGTTAATGGTTGCCATTGCGTATGCGTCCGCCCGACCACAAATTGCCAGACGAGTCCGTATGCCCCAATGGTTGCGAGAAGAAACGGAGAAGGCAATAGAACCACGGTACAGAAGTGGCGCAAAGGTAAGGGTCTGCGGGCGCACCGGGAGCAGCCGGCTACGGAACGATAATGCGTGACTCGGCGGCTCGTGGTCCGGGCGAGTCTGGGAACTGCTGGCGGAGCAGCTCAATAAATCGGCGCGACAGGGGCCGGCCATTGCTCTGCCAGTAGGCATGCCGGTACAGCAACACGAGCAGTTGGAAAATTTCGTCGTCCTTCACCCGGGGATTGCCGCCGGCGTGCTTGCTCATCTCTTCCTTGATTTTGCGGAAAAACTCCTGCAGAAACGCACAGAGTTCGCCAGCCGCACGCCCACTCGGCGGATTTTCATAATAAATTCCGGCCGCAAGCGTCTTATAAGTCTCCGCTAGCGCCTGCACTGCCGCCAGCACGTCGGAATCCCGAATCTCCGAATGCGAGGCGCAAAACATCACCACGTTGTGGAGAATCGCCGCTGTAAATTGCGCATGAGTGTGGTGAATGTCGCTGCGCACTTCGGTTTGATAAAACGGCATCTCGGCCGAAAACCCGCGCGGATGCTCGTCCTCATACCGATGCGCCGCAATCAGGTACGTGCAGTCCGCCACACAGTCGATGGTCACCTCGCGACCAGTGCCGCAGCATACCGCGCAAATCGACTCGCCCTTCGCGGGACAATATCGCGCGGCCTTACGTTTTTCGCAGATTGGGCAAGTCACTAAGATTCCTCAGTTTCGACGGAACAGGATAACCGGCATCCGTGCGGCAATCAAAATAGACGGGCGCTCCCGTGTGAAACCTCCGCCTCAGGCTGAGCCTTAAAACGTGAACGCGCGCCGCACCATCGTCTGATCGCCGGAGTGCTGTGGCATGGAGTCCGCCGGCCGCGGTGTGAAGTTCGCGCCAGCTATTGTCGGCAGCCCAATCGAGCGATCCACAATCGCCAGCTTTACCTGCTCGCCGGCCTTTGTCTGTAACTTCAGTTCCACGCCTTCCTCCGGAAAATTTGCATACCCGAAAGCCCATTTTCCTTTTTTGTTCCACCGCGACTCTTCTGGCTGTCCAAGCTTGTGGCCATTCACCCATCCGGACAGAACCGCGTTTTCCGCTTGGAGATCCACCGAGCGCGCGTGGCGCGGAGACGTGATCCGCAGCCGCATCGTTCGGATGTCTCCCGACGTCGTGTCTTCCAGCATCTCTGCTTGAGGTGGCACCAAGGCGATCGTTGGCGCGGGCCCCTGCAGCAATTCATAGGGTAGCCAGTCAGGATAGAACCCCGACAATTTCCCGGTAATGGGCGAGCTGCCGACGTACTGCGCGCTCCACGGGTCTACTTGCAAAGACGTGCTAGCCCACAGCGCTTTCTGCGTGTCGGCGTCGAAGGCGTACTTAATCGAGACCGGCTTCGGATGTGCTTCGCTGTAGTGCGTCTGCCGTGCTCCAACTGCAAACATGATGATCGCGCCGAGCGCCAGCATTGCCGGCAACGTTCGGCCGCTGGCGCTGAACAAAGATTCAAGTAGCGGCAAGAGCGCGCCCATCAGCAGCCATAGTGTTACGGCCAGCGCTACCGCGAGGGAGGTCAACCCCAGCGCTTCGAAAAATCCGCGCAGCAGCGGCACCAGCAACGCGAGGATCGGCAGCGCGAGCAAGCAAAGCGCAAACGTGGGAACCAGCGTTACTGTGGGGCGATTCATGGCCGCGAAAACGGCTGCCCATAGCGTCAGCAGCAACGGCCACAACAGCACATACGTTCCGCCTGCAAACCATTTCGCCGCGGCCATGTTGGCGATCACCAGCACCGCCGCGCCGCCCAAGAAAAGCGCCGGCCATGTGAGTCGCCGCGCAATCATTTTGTACATCGTGGAGGCCACGAAGGCCATCAGAGCGATCAGGCTGAACGCGTACGGCGCGCTGCGCACCACGTCGCCGGGATGAATTACGTGCGCATGCAGCCAGCCAAGCGTCTCCACGAACAAAAGCGCCACGAGCATCAGCAGAAGTAGCACTCCGACCTGCATCAGCATGGCCCACAGAATTTTGCGCGTGCCGGTCTGATATGCGCCGCTCGCGTATAAACAAGATGCCAGGAAGGCAACGATCGCGAGCGTCACCAGCGGCCGAATGCTGCTAGCGGGATACTGCAACAGCAGACCACCTGGAAGTGAGAAGAAGACGGTGTCCCTGTTCGCGCCAAGCTGCCTTAAATCCGCGTTTCCGAGCGTGCGCGCCAGCCCTAAAACATAGTTGCCTTGGCGCTGCAGGCTGCCGCGATTGAGCGCTTGCGGCGTGTCTAGTGGGGTGTGGTAGGCCTCCCAATTTTCAATGAATCCGAAGTTCAGGCCCGCAGCGCCGGCATTCTTGAACACCGTCATGTCCGTATCGTTGGGCATGCGCTTATAAATCTCGTAGGTAAATGACGAGCCGGTGCCACGTGTAACCGCTTGCGAGAAGAGCTTCACAATCTGCGCATTGTTTGGACTGGTCTCAAATAACTCCGCGTCGCCCGCCGTCCCGCGAACATCGAAATTCGCTGCGATGCGCACGTCTTTGGCGAACGGATGCTCGTTCACAAATGCCGACGCACCGAGCATGCCTTCTTCTTCTCCGTCCGTGATCAGGAAAATCAGATCATTTTTCACCGGTACGCCGGCCCGCATGGCACGCATGGTTTCCAGCAGCGCCGCGACTCCAGAGCCGTCGTCGCCTGCGCCGGGGCCTGCCGGTACAGAATCGTAGTGCGCGGCGAGCAACACCGCGTCGGACCCGCCACCGGTACCGGAAACGCGCGTGACGATGTTTTCTACCGTCCCCGATGCCTGATAGATGGGCGTAACTCCAGTGGTCCGCTGAATTTCCGGTTTGAATCCGAGGCTGCGAACTTGGTTAAGCAGGTAATCGCGCACGCGATCGTGCTCCACGGAGCCGATGGGATGGGGCTTCTGCGCAAACTGTTCCAACACTTCGAGCGCGCGGTCGGCGGAAAATTCCGTAGCGGGCGCCGAGGCGCTCACCGGAGCAGGAGGGCGATCCAGCAGCAGCGCCCCGGCAATCCCCAGCGCAAGAAACGCCAGAATCAAAATAGTCGCGGCGCTACTATTCACTCAGACACTCCAGGAATTTTGCGGACAAGATTAGGTCCAATCGGCGAGTGCGGCAAGCTTGAATGGGCGAGCTCAGGCCAGCAGTTCGTGGCTGCAGGCCGTTCTGAAGCCACACCCAGTGCAGTTGCAAACAGGCGCATCACGCCATGATGACTTTGTTCTGAAACTTGCGCGCGGCGACCACCAGTAGGAGCGTGCCCATAGCGAAAAGAGCCAGCGCATCCACCCACAAGTGAGATAAGCCCGCTCCGCGCAGGATGATTCCTCGGGTGATGTTGATGTAATAGCTCGCCGGAACAAAATAGCTGATCACGTAGAAAAACGTTGGCATCGTCTCGCGAGGAAAGATGTAACCGGAGAAGAAAATGCTAGGCAGGAAGGTTAGGAACGCGAGTTGGATGGCTTCGGATTGCGAATTCGCTTTGCTGGATACCAGAATGCCGATCGAAAGCGAAACGAAAAGGTATGGCAGCGAGAAAAAAGCCAGAAGCAGCACGTTGCCGTGAATCGGCACCTGAAACACGAATCGCATGAACGCTACGATGGCGCAAAGCTCAGCGAATCCGATCGCCAGATAGGGGAGCAATTTGCCCAGCAGCAAGCCAAGCGGGCGTACCGGCGTGACGAACAACTGCTCCAGCGTGCCACGTTCTTTCTCGCGCACGATGGAAAATGCGGTCAGGAACGTGGTTACATTCAACAGGAGCACTGCTGTCAAACCTGGCAAAAAGAAGTTGGGCGAGCGGGAGTCTGGATTGAACAGCAGCTTGGGGCGCATTTCTACTGCATTTACGCCGATAATTCCGCGATCCTGCAGCGCGCGCCTGAGCGATTCGTCCAACCCAATCGCCGTGGTTACGTTGATCGCCTGCCCCGCTACCGATGAGTCCGAGCCGTCAATCAGCACCAGCACTTGCGCACCGGTCTGATGTAGCAAGCGGTCCGAATAATCTACTGGAATCTTGATTCCGACTCGTGCTCGCCCGGCGATGATCTCGTCATTCAAATCGTGATCGTTTTGAACGTATTTGCGGATTCGAAAGGTGTCGGAGTTTTTCAGCCGGTCGATCAGCTCGCGGCTCTCCCGCCGGTCGTCGGCGTTATATACCACCGTGTTCACCTGGCGGATGTTTGTGTCGATTCCGAATCCGAGCACCGTCATCTGGAGCAGCGGAATCACCAGCGAGAAGAAAAGTGTTGAAGGATCACGCCGGACGTGCAGCGTCTCCTTGAAGAAAACCGCCCCAAACCCGCGAAACAGGTCACGCATGCGCCTGCTCCAGTTCACCTTGATGTTTGTAAGTTAGCTCCACAAATACGTCTTCCAGGCTGGGAGCCAACGGGCGAATCTCGGTTACAGTGATTCCATTCTTCAGCAGTTGCTCGCGCAATCCATTCAAATCGAAATGGTCTTCCATCAGCGCGTGGATCGATTGCCCGAAAATCGTCGCGCTGCGAATCCCCGGAATCTGCCGCGCCAGTCGCAGCGCGCGCGTCACCTCCGGAGTCGTAATCTCGATGCGTTTCGTCCCTTCGGGTTGCACATCCGGCAGTTCGCGCAAGGAATTGGGCGTGCCATCCGCGATGAGCTTCCCGTAATAGATGTACGCCACGTGACTGCACCGCTCTGCTTCGTCCATATAGTGCGTGGTCACAAAAAAGGTGATGCCGTGCCCAGAGAGTTCGAAGAGCAAATCCCACAGTTGCCGCCGTGCCACCGGATCAATTCCCGCCGTCGGCTCGTCCAGAAACAGCAGCTTCGGCTCGTGAAGCATCGCGCAACCAAGCGCCAATCGCTGCTTCCACCCGCCGGAAAGCTGCGCGGCCAGCCTGTTGAGATAAGGCCCCAGGCTGTTCAGTTGGATGATCTCCTCCATCCGCTGCTTTAATCGCTCCGGAGGCAAGCTGTAGATTCGGCCGTAAAACTGCAGATTTTCGGTGACCGTAAGATCATCATATAGGCTGAACTTTTGCGACATGTAGCCAATCGATTGCCGCACCGCCTCCGCTTCCGTGCGGACGTCCAGCCCTTCCACGTGCGCATTCCCGGAAGTCAGCGGCAGCAAACCCGTCAGCATCTTGATCACGGTTGTCTTGCCGCTCCCGTTCGGTCCCAAAAACCCGAAGATTTCGCCTTTCTGCACCTGAAAGCTCACATCGTTTACGGCCGTGAACTGCCCGAACTTGCGTACCAGGTGCTCCGCGGAAATCGCCAATCCGTTTTGCACCGGAATGTTTGGTGAGGTCGCCATCTCATCCTTCCGGCTTCAGCTTTACATCCGCGGCCATCCCCGCCAGCACCTGCCCGCTTGGATCCTTGATCCGCACCTTCACACCGAAAACCTGGTGCACCCGCTCTTGCCGCGTCTGCACATTGCGCGGCAAGAACTCCGCTTGCTGATTGATCTGCTCCACTTCGCCCTCGAACGCCTTCTTCGGAAACGAGTCCACTCGAATCTCCGCCTTCTGACCGATCCGCACGTGCCCGATTTCTGTTTCCGGAATGTAGATGCGAACGTAGATTTGATCCTGCTCCAGCAGTGTAGCGATTGGCGTATTCGGCGCGACCAGATCGCCCGGTCGCACATCCAGCACTTCCACAATCGCATCGGCAGGTGCCACCACTTGCCGCTCTCGATATCGGGCTTCGTCGTAGGACAGCGCAGCCTTAGCCAAATTCACGTCTTCGCGGCGGTTGCCGCGTTCCAGCTTCTCAAGCGTGGCCTGCGCCTGCGCATACCGGGCCTTGGCCGCGGCAATTTCTTCCGGCCGATACCCGCGCTGCAGCTGGTCCAGCTTTTGCTGCGCGTTTTGCACCGTTGCCGTGGCCATACGCCAGGCCGCTTCTGCTGTGTCTCGCTGCTGTTTCGACACCAGATCCTTTTGTGCCAGCGCATCATACCGGTCATAATCCAGGTGAGTGCGATTCTCATCCGCCTTCGCACGATCCAAATCCGCTTGTGCCGCCGCAATGTCTTCGCGCCGATAACCGTTCGTGCGCTGCTCGTACTCCGCCTTGGCTTCCGCTGCCGCTGCCCGGGCTTCCGCGATCTCCTCCGGGCGGTATCCTCGCTCCGCCTTCTGGGCCGCCGCTCGCGACTGCTCCAGTGAAGCCTGCAGCTCTTTGTCATCAAATGTGATCAGCACTTGCCCGGCTTTCACGCGATCGCCTTCGCGCGCCAGCACTTCGCTGATCCGCCCTCCGATCTTGGACCCCACCCGTGTGTCGCGAGCCTCTACCGTGCCCGAGCCTTCCAGTCCATTTTGGTGGCCGAACCAGCCGCTGGTATACGCAGCCGCCGCAACTACGGCCGCTACGATCACGATGATGATTACCACCTTCCGATTCATCGCTCTGCTATCTCCTACGCTGGTGCCTTTTCATCAATTTCATTTCCCGCTTGTCGCGGTGCTAAGCCGGTCCACAACACCGTCAGCGCGGTGCTAATTCGCTCCGGCAAACTGGCGTCCCCATAGGCTGACCAAATCAGCAGGGTTCCGAATACGGTCTGGCGAAACACATGCGCCAATTCGCTGGCGGGCAGATCACGCCGGAATTCGCCTCGTTCCTGCCCCGTCTGCACCAGTTGCGTCAGCAACCCGTGTGCACGTTTGTGTGTCTCCTGCATGACCTGCCGCACGGACGAACTCGACAGATTTGCCTGCAGAATCGCCCGCACTACGTCCGGAGCCCGCCCCGGCTCCGCGGTCATACGTACACTCATCTCGCGAAAAAACTCCGCCATGGGGGCGGTGGAATGCCGAAAGCTCTCCACCGTAGCTTGCAACTTGGCAAGCTGCATTTCGCTGAACGCGATCAGGATGTGATCTTTGCTCGGAAAATAATTGAAGAAGGTTCCCTTGCCAACGTCCGCGGCATTTGTGATGTCCTCTACGGTGGTCTCGGCAAACCCTTTCTCACCAAACAGCTTTAGCGCCGCGCGAAACAGCTTCTCGCGTATCTCCGCGCTGCGCCTCTGTCGTCGGTCGGGTATTGCTTTTGCAGTTCGCGCCCGCTTTGAAGTCTGAGTTCGTCGGCGCATGTGACTATCGTCCATATATGACTATCAGTCATATATGAGCAAAAGTCAAGCAGGCATCCTCCGAACTGTTATCTTTATTCCTATCGCCTACTTCAGCGACGCCGGATCCGACGTGTTCTTTGGCGATTTCTGGTTCAGGTAGGCCACGAACTTCTGCGCCGCAGGCGGCACCGCCACCGCCCCTTTGAAGATAATGCTCTCTGCTTCGATCTTTTTGCCGTATATCCGTGCGTTGGCGTCATTGTCCGGCCGCACCGACGACCCCTGCAGCGACACGCCGGCAAAGAGCCCTCGCGCGCGTGAATAGGTCAGCACTTCGGCCCGCATGGTCACGTCTGTTTCAGCCGACGCATCCCGCCCCTTCGGCCCCGCAGCGGCCGACGCATCCGCACCCAGCTTCACCTTGCTGCTTAAAATCGCGCGCGCGCCTCGCGGATTCATCACCAACAGCACGAAATCCGTCGCTTGGCCACCGATCTGGAATCCGATGCTGCCGCCCTCCAGCGCCATCATCGTTGGCGCGCTCCATGGCCCCGTAAAATGCTCGCCCGTGCGGCACGTCATCGCGCCCCGCCCATAGCTCGCCCCTAGCACAAACGCCGCCTTCACCACCGAGGGATACACAATCACGCACTCCGCTTTATCCAGCAGGTCCTGCGGTATATCGTCCGGGATGTCCAGAATTTCCTTCAGCACCATGCCGCAGTTTTCCAGCCGATCCACTTCCTTCTTGTTGTCTCCCGCGAAAGCCGGAAATCCCAGCGCCAGCGCCACCATGGACGCCATCATTCGCTTCAACATCGAATCACCTCGCTCAGTTTGGAGTGATGAACCGCAAGCTCCGGATCGCTGGGCGCAGTGCCCGAAACTTTGCTCTTAGCCGACCTGTCGCTTCTTGTCGTCCTTCCGCTACCCTCCGCGGCGACCTCGAAGCTTTTTTGCTGTTTCGACTATACTTTCCCGCAGATGAATTTTCCAGCGAAGGTCGGCGTCACGCGCACATTTTTGTCCACAGCATGCGCTGTCCTGTTGAGCCTGCTGTCGTTCACACTCAGTTCGTCATCGCAGGCACCCGCCTCGCGTCCGCCCTTTACGAAAGCCTCCCCCACGCCATCGCTAAAGCCCAAAAAAACTCGCCCAGACCCCGCGACCCGCAAGTTCTCTGATCGCGTCGACGCATTATTCTCCGCCCCGCCCGTCAGCAAAGGCGAATGGGGCATTCTCATCCTTGACGCGTCCAGCGGTTCCACCCTATTCGAACTGAACGCAGACAAGTACTTCGTCCCCGCTTCGAACATGAAACTTTTCACCACTGCCCTCGCGCTCGCAAAGCTCGGCCCCGACTACCGCTTCCACACCACCCTCGAAACTCGCGGCGCGCTCTCCAGCGACGGCATCCTCTCCGGTGACCTCTACCTCGTTGGCCGCGGCGATCCCAATCTCTCCAATCGCAAGTTCCCCTACGAGCTCAAAGAAGAATTCGACGGTCCGCCCGAGCGCGCCCTAGCCGAACTTGCCGATGCCCTACTGGCCAAAGGCGTAAAGCAAATCACCGGTGATATCGTTGGCGACGACAGCTACTTCCCCCGCGAGCCTTATCCCAGCGGTTGGGAGATCGACGACATGGTTTGGGAATACGGCGCCGCCGTCTCCGCCATCGTAGTCGACGACAACACCGTCACTCTCACACTCACCGCGGGTGACGCCGCCGGCGCGCCCGTGCAAGCGGCCGTATCTCCTGCCACGCCCGATTTCCTCGTGCAGAACGAAGTCATTACCTCCGCCCCCGAAATCAAATCCGATCTCACTCTCACGCGCGAGCCCGACTCCAACCTTGTCGTCATCCGCGGGACATTGCCCGCGCACAGCACTTCACGCAAACTCATTCTCGCCATCCATCAACCCGCGCTGCACGCCGCCGCACTGCTCCGAAGTCTGCTCCTGCAACGCGGCGTGAAAATCGATGGCACCACCCGAGCCATGCACGTTCCCGAGCCTGCCGCCAGCACACCTCGCGCCGTCCTAGCTGAACACGTGTCTATCCCGCTCGCCGACTCGCTCAAGCTCGTCAACAAAATCAGCCAGAATCTTCATACCGAAATGCTTCTGCTCGCCGCTGCACGCAAAACTGCGCTCTGGAACACGCCCGACGATCTAATGAAATTTCCCGCGGATTTCTATACTGCTGCCGGCATCCCTCCAGGCGACGTCATCCAGACCGACGCCTCCGGCCTCTCGCGCCACGATCTCGTCACACCGCGCGCGGTCGTCGCACTCCTCAATTACGCCCAGTCCCAGCCGTGGTTCGCTCCCTATTTCGCCTCGCTGCCGGTGGCCGGCATCGATGGCACACTCGAAACGCTGATGAAGAACACCGTAAGCGCCGGTCGCATTCACGCCAAGACCGGCTCTGTCGAGCACGTGCGCACGCGCTCCGGCTATGCCGACACCCTCGCCGGCCGCCGCCTCATCTTCTCTTTCATGAGTAATAATCAAGGCGGCAAGAATCACGAAGCATCCGACACGCTAGACGCCTTATGCCTCGCGATGATGGAGGAGTTCGATCCCAAGCCCGCGCGCGCAAAGACAAAAACGGTGAGGCGCTCCCACTAGTGGCAAGTAAATCCCCAATCGAACCAACCATGAAGCACGAGAAAATCATCACCGTCTTCGGCAGCTCACGCCCGCTCGAGGGCGACCCTGAATACGAAGAGGCGCGCACGCTTGGCCGTGCCCTCGCCGCCGCTGGTTTCGCCGTCTGCACCGGCGGATATGGTGGCGTTATGGCCGCGATTTCTCGTGGCGCGAAAGATGCCGGTGGCAAAACTTACGGCGTCACCACGGAATTTTTCTCAACCAAAGCCAATGCATGGGTTGACGTCGAAGTGCGCGTACACACCTGGCAGGATCGCCTCTTCGAGCTGATCCGCCTCGCCCACGGCTTTGTCGCCAGCAAAGGCGGCACCGGCACCCTCGCGGAGCTGGCCGTGGTTTGGGAAATGCTCAACAAATCCGTCATGACCGCCAAGCCTTTCGCAGTCCTCGGAGATTTCTGGGCTCCTATCATCGACCGCGTGCGGGAAGTCGAACTCGGCCATCAGGCTCCCTGGGGCGAGCGTACGGGCCGCTTGATTCACATTGCCCCGACTCCCGATGCCGCCGTCCGTCATCTAAAAGAGAAATTAAGCGTAATCGAGTGAGAAGATAGAATTCGATGGCACGCTCTGCCCAAGACGTTCTGGAATTTGACAAGCTGCGCGAGCTTCTGCGTTTGCGCACCACTTGTGTGCCGGGCAGACGCTCGATTGACGCCCTCGCGTGGCGCACAGACCGAGCCGCCCTCAACTCCGAATTTGCGCAAATCCGCGAGGCTCGCGAATGGCTTCGCGCCGGTAATGAACTCGGCTTCGGCGGCCTGGCCGATCCCGAGCAGTGGCTTACCGAAATCGAAGGCCCCGGCGTTGTCCTGGAACCCGCTCAGCTCCTTGACGCCGCCTCTCTGCTCGAAACCGCCGGCTGGCTCCGTCAGCAGTTCCGAGATCAGTCGGCCAGCTTCCCGCTGCTCTCCGCTCGCGCCACATCGCTCGCTGATTTCCGTGATGCCCTTGCCGCCATCCGCCGCTGCATTCTTCCCAACAAGGAAATCAGCGACGACGCCTCACCCACCCTGCGCAAGATTCGCGCCACTATCGCGCAAACTCGCGACTCCATTCAGAAGGCATTGAAGCAGATTCTCCGTGCTCGAAGCGCCCAACCAGGCCAGGACTACGTCACTTTGCGCAACGATCGTTTCGTCGTCCCCGTGCGTGCGGAAAATCGACGCGCCGTCCCCGGCATCGTCCACGGCAGCAGCGGCACCGGCCAAACCGTCTTTCTCGAGCCGTTCGAAACGGTCGAATCAAATAATCAGCTTGTGCAGCTCGCCGAAGAAGAAGCCGCCGAGATCCTGCGCATCCTTCGCGAACTTACCGGGCGCCTGCAGCTCTTGCGCGGCCCGCTCGTATCCGCCGCTGAAACCATTGCCGATCTCGACGGCATATTCGCCCGTGCTCGCTTTGCCCGCGATTTCGATTGCGACCTACCGGAATTCGCCGAACGCAGCGAGCTGCGGCTCGATTCCGCTCGGCATCCCGTTCTAGAAGACAAGCTGCGCCGCGAGAATCGCGCCATCGTACCCATGTCGCTCAATCTGGGTGGCGAAGAATGCGTACTGGTCATCAGTGGACCCAACACCGGTGGGAAGACCGTGGCGCTGAAGACTGTAGGTATCGCCGTGCTCTCCGCACAATCGGGCATTCCCGTCGCCGCGCATCGCGCTCTTTTACCAGTGTTCGACCGCGTGCTCGTTGATATTGGCGATGAACAATCGATTGCCGCGGACCTCTCCACGTTTTCCGCTCACATGCTCAACTTGAAGTCCATGCTGGCCGCCGCCACCGCGGATTCTCTCGTCCTCGTCGACGAAATGGGCACAGGCACCGCGCCCGAAGAAGGCGCCGCGCTTGCTGTCGCTCTGCTGGATGCGTTTCGCGTCAAGAATTGCATCGTACTCGCCACTACGCATCACGACCGCCTCAAAGCGTACGCCTCGTCCACGCCGGGCGTCGTCAACGCGGCGGTCGAGTTTGACGACATAAACCTTCGCCCCACCTATCGCCTTATGGTCGGCGTTCCTGGCGGGTCTAGCGGCATCGCTATTGCCCAGCGCCTCGGCGTGGCTAGCGAAATTATCGACCGCGCCCGCTCGCTGCTCACTCCCGAGTCGCGCGAAGCTACCGATCTGATCGCCTATCTCCATCGCAGCCGCGACGAGCTCGATCGCATGCAACAGCAAATGGCGGATGAGCGCCGCGCGCTGGAAGAAGAACGCATCAAGCTGCGGACCGAATGGGTGCAGCGCCAGCAAACTCGTATCAAGCAGCTCGAAGAGCAGTTCGCGGAGATGCAGAAGCGCTTCGATGAAAATGTGGCGCGCGTCGTGGAGGCAGTGAAGGAGCGCGAGCTCCGCGGCCAACTAGAAAAAACCGCTCGCCGCCGCATGCAGGATGTTCGCAGCGAAGCACGCGAAGATCTGAATGCTGCGCTCGTGCAGACCCTTTCGGACTCCCAGGGCGATCTAGGTGCCCCAGCACAAGCCGCGCCCATCAATCCTGCGGCGCTTCAGTCTGGCGCGCGCATCCGTGTTCGCGGCTTCAACAAACCCGCAATCTTCCGTCGACTCGACGGCTCTTCCGCCGAAATTGAAGCCGGTCCACTTCGCATGAAAGTAGCCGCGAACGAAATCATCGGGATAGAAAGCGCGGCCTCCGCCGGTGCGCGAGCCTCGGTGCCCTCCGCCAACATTACCGTGCGTTCTCAAACCGGCGAAGCCGCCGGCTCCGACGAAATCAACGTAATTGGTTCCACGGTCGAACAAGCCACCGAGCGGGTGGATAAGTTCCTCGACGAAGCCGCTCTCGCGCAGCGTCCTCGGGTCCGCATCGTCCACGGTCACGGCACCGGCGCCTTGCGTAAAGGCCTCGGCCAATTCCTCCGCTCGCACCCGCTGGTCGCCAGCCAATCCTTCGAGTCCGAAGAGCGCGGCGGCAAAGCCGTCACTGTCGTAGAATTACGCACCTAATGCCGAAACTCGAAACTCGAAAGGCGAAACTCGGGCCATCCGTAACAAGGAACCCATCGGTACGTGATTTTACAGACCTGGAAGTCTGGAGGCTCGCCCGAGATCTCAGAGTCCAGGTCTATTCATTGCTAATGAGTATGCCGCCGGACGAAAGATTTGCTTTGGCTCAGCAACTGCGAAGGGCTGCGCTCTCGATCACAGCTAATATTGCTGAGGGTTTCGGCAGATACTCCTATCAAGAAAACATTCAGTTTTGTCGGGTTGCTCGTGGATCGGCTTACGAAGTGCGAGACTTGCTGATAGCTGCGGCGTATCAGAAGTACATACCCCCTGACCTGCACCAACGCACCGACATGTTCGCCCAGCGCGTCATTCAGACCCTGAACGGATATATTCGCTCTACCAAGAGCAGGCAGCGAACTGCCATCCAGTCAAATGCGTAGAATCGAGTTTCGAGCTTCGCTTTTCGAGTTTCGTTCTTATGGCTGACCCAGGTTCCCTCGCCGAAAAGGTCAAAACGCAAGCGGACATTGTCCGTGTTGTCGGCGAGTACGTTCGCCTAAAAAAGACTGGAAAAGATTTCAGCGGTCTTTGCCCTTTTCATCAGGAAAAGACGCCCTCCTTTACCGTCTCGCCCGTGAAGCAAATCTTTTACTGCTTCGGCTGTGGCAAGGGTGGCGACGTCTTCAATTTCGTGATGCAGATGGAGCGCTGCGAATTCCCCGAGGCGCTGCGCATCGTTGCGGAAAAATCCGGCATCACTCTTCCGAAATCCCGACCCACTTCGCCCGCCGAGCGGGTCCAGACCAGCGCTCGTGCCGCCATCCTCGAAATGCATCGCGAGGCGCAAACCTTCTTCACCGGGCAATTGCACTCCACCCCCGAGGGGAAGCTCGCACACGCCTATCTCGAAGACCGCGGTCTGGACCAAGCCACTATAGAGCGCTTCGGCATCGGCTACGCCCCTAGTGGCGGCGAAGTCCTGCTGCGCGCACTCAAGCAGAAGTACAGCGAAAAGCTCCTTGCCGAATCTGGGCTCGTGTCTCGTGATCAGAGCGGCCGCATGTTCGATCGCTTCCGCCGGCGCATCACTTTTCCCATCGCCAACGAGTCCGGAAAAATCGTCGCGTTCGGATGCCGCGCGCTAGGCGATGATCAGCCGAAGTATCTAAATTCGCCTGAGACGCCCATCTATTCGAAGAGCAACATCCTTTACCACCTCGATCGCGCGAAAGAAGCTCTCCGCCGCTCAGATTTCGCTGTCCTCGTCGAAGGCTATATGGACGCCATCGCCGTCGCCCGCGCAGGAATCAGCAACGTCGTCGCCAGTTGCGGCACCAGTCTCGCCGAGCCACAGATCAAACTTCTCGGTCGCTTCACCAAACGCATCATCGTGAACTATGACCCTGACACCGCTGGTCAAGCCGCTACTGAGCGTTCCATCGCACTACTTCTGGAGCAGGACTTCGAGGTCCGTGTGCTCGCTCTCCCAGGCAAAGCTGATCCCGACAAATTCATCCGCGAAAACGGTGTTGACGCGTACACCAAGCTGCTGAAAGCATCGCCGCCTTACGTCGATTACCTCATCGCTCGCGCAGCCCAGATGGATATGGGCACCGCGGAGGGCAAGCTGCGTGCCGTCAATTTCCTGATGCCCTACGTTCAAAAAATCCCCAATCGCATCCTTCGCTCCGAATGGGCCACCCGCATCGCGCAACAGCTGCGTTTGGACGAGCCGGTTCTTCGTGCGGCCCTTAGCAAGGCCGCTTCAGAACGGCGCAGCGAAATTAAGACCCGGCCGGAATTGGTCGGCCGTGCCGCTAAACCCGTCGAGCGTCGTTTGATTCGAATGCTCGCCGAATCCGAAGGGTTTCGCGCGGAGCTCGCGCGCGAACTTCAGCAAGCCCAGCTCTATGTCGGTCTCGAAACGGAAAAGGTCTTCGCGGCGCTCATCATCGCCAGCTTGTCGGGTCAACCTCTTCAGATCACAGAAATTGCCGCTGCCCTGGAAGATCGCGATCGCCGCTCGCTCTACGAGATCCTTCTCGAAGAGACCAGCGAACCCACCTGGGACGAAGCGCAAAGCTGCCTCGAGGCTCTTCGCCATCGCCAAGCCGAAAAGCAACTGGCCGAAGTCCAGCGCAGCATAGAATCCAATCCTGCCGCCGCAGAGCTTCGCGAGCTGCTTCAGCGCAAGCAGGACCTGATGCGCCAGCTCGCCGCAGCCCGCTAGCGTTTTCATTTCCAGCCATTCGGTTCGCTGCGCCGCCGAGAAGGCCGGACGGCCCTTTAGTTTTCAACAACTTTCCATCAATTAAACCATTGACGGCACGTGACTTAAACGTGTAGCGTACTGGGGTTTCTCAAGAAACGGATGTGTGCCTAAGTGCATCTAATTTCTTGGGATTAGCAGCAGGGTAGGCAGGGGCGACTTTAGGCGAGGCGCGGGCGGGCGCACACCGGTGAGCGGCTAGTTGGTGTGCCAAGGTTTTTCCCTACGTTCTTGGCGAATGCATTGCGGTATGTAAGCGGAGCGATTTTTGGGAAAATTTCCTACTTTCGCGTCCGCGGACGAGCCTGTTTGTGCCTCAGCAAAGTCAAATCAGTGCCTTTGAATAGCGCCCGCTCAGTCACTTTGGGGAGGGATTTGTGGCGGTTGTAGGTCTGGAAGAAAAATACGACGCGGTACGCCAGCTCATAGCTGTTGGCAAGGAGCGCGGCTACCTGCTCTATGACGAAGTGAACGACTCGCTTCCGGCGGAGGTGCATTCTTCGGAAGAGATCGATGACCTTCTCACCACTTTCGAGCGCAACGGAATTGAGATTTACGAGGATGCCGCTTCGGCCAAGGCGGCGCGCGCCGTAGAGGTCTCCGGTGATGGTGCGGACCACGAAACCGCGGTCAAAGAAGATGCGCACGAGCCTGAAGCTGATCTTGACCTGACCCCCGGCTCTCTCGAAAAAACGAATGATCCCGTGCGCATGTACCTGCGCGAAATGGGTACCGTTCCGCTGCTGACGCGTGAAGGTGAAGTCACCATCGCCAAGCGCATCGAGCGTGGCCAGCTTGTGGTGATGAAGGCTATCACCCGCTCGCCCATTGTCATTAAGGAACTCATCGCCGTCGGTGAAGATTTGCGCAAGGGTGTGCGCTCTATCAAGGAAATCGTTCAGTTTGACGACGAAGAGCTGACCGAAGAAAAAATCTCCAACAAGACCAAGCAGACGCTGAAGCACATCGAGAAAATTGCGCGCCTGTACGACAACGCGCTGAAGCAAGCCGTTCGCTTGGAGAAAACTCCCAAGGCCAAGAAGCGCACGTGGGTCCGCGCCAAGTGGGAAGTTGCGCGTACGCGCGTGGAGATCTCGTTGGCTGTTCGCGCCATCGATTTCAATCCATTTGAGAAGAAGCGCCTCATCGATAAAATGCGCGGCACCGTCGAGCGCCTGCAGTCCCTCGAACGCGAAGCCGGCAAGCTCGAACGACGTGTTGACGCTGCCAAAGGCGACGTGGCCGCCGAGGCTCGCAAAGAGCTGCGCACCCGCCGTACCGAACTCAAGGATATCGAGGAAGCCAGCGAAGTTGGCTTGACCGAACTGAAGCGCACGCTCACGGTGATTCACCGCGGCGAAGCGGAAGCCGAACAAGCCAAAAAAGAATTGATCGAGGCTAACCTTCGCCTTGTCGTTTCGATCGCCAAGAAATACACCAACCGCGGATTGCAGTTTCTGGATTTAATTCAGGAAGGCAATATCGGCCTGATGAAAGCCGTGGACAAATTCGAATGGCGCCGCGGTTACAAGTTTTCGACCTACGCAACGTGGTGGATCCGCCAGGCAATTACTCGCGCCATCGCCGATCAGGCGCGCACCATCCGCATCCCGGTGCACATGATCGAGACCATCAACAAATTGGTGCGCACCAGCCGTCAGCTTGTGCAAGAGCTCGGGCGCGAGCCTACCAGCGAAGAGATCGCCAAGCGCATGGACATCCCGGTCTCCAAGGTGCGCAAGATTTTGAAAATCGCACAGGAACCAATCTCGCTGGAAACACCAATCGGCGAAGAGGAAGATTCACACCTCGGCGACTTCATCGAAGATAAAGCAGTGGTGTCGCCTTCCGATGCGGTGATTAACCTGAATCTGAAGGAACAGACCTCATCAGTGCTGAAGACGCTGACGCCGCGCGAAGAGAAAGTCATTAAGATGCGATTTGGTCTGGATGATGGCAGCGAGCACACGCTGGAAGAAGTCGGCCAATCTTTCGCGGTCACGCGCGAGCGCATCCGCCAGATCGAAGCCAAGGCGCTCCGCAAGCTGCGCCATCCCTCGCGTTCGCGCAAGCTGCGCGCCTTCCTGGAAGGCCCCAGCCGCGACTATCTTTAGCGTCTAATCTCTAACGCGGTTCGCTGTCCCTTTTGATCTCAGCGACAATCTTGGCAACGAAATTTTGGTTCAAGAGTGCTGGGGAACGTCAGGCCGACAGGTCGACGTAGGCTGAATAGCTGTGCGCCTCTGGGACTTGCAGACCTTCCTGGCGCAACCCGTCAATGTGGAACGCAATCGCCTCGCGCATGTTCTGCTCGACTTCTTCACGCGTGCCGCCGATAGAAACACAACCTGGCAAGTCTGGTGAATACGCTGAAAACCCCGTCTGCGTAGGTTCGATCACTACTAAGTATTTGCTCATGGCTTAAGTCCTGCCTGCTTCATGACGCTGTTAAGAGTTCCGGGCGCCAAGTCATCTCCCGGTTTCCCAGGCACCGTGACCAATCCCATTTTAACAGGATGTTTGTACTGGCGGTGACTCCCTCTCGTTCGAGCCAAGAACCACCCGTCATTCTGCAGGATTCGGATCACATCTCGCACCTTCATAAAGGAAGTTTGCTGGCATCAGCAGGCCTCGTCAACTCGCGGCCTTGGCGAAGCGGGTGATTAGGCGGATGGTGGAGATGGTGGTGAAGAGCAGGAATGCGACTAGCGCGGCGATGAAGGCGGCGGAGTTGAGTTGCGGCGGTTGCTGCAGGTTAGCGCGGAAGACCAGCTCCATTACAAATAAAAGGAACGCCAGCAACGCGCAGCCAAACCAGGCCATGTGCATTTCCAAATAGCTGAACGTTTCCTCGCGGCGTTCCGGCGCGAGCCAAAATCCCTTGTTCGGCAAATTGATAAGCGAAACGGGCATGGCGCTTATCATGCGCGGAACTCCGAACCCGATCACGGTGGCCAGCACCACGATCATAATCTCGATGCCGAAGAACACGGCCTTGCTCTGCCAGGCGTTCACCGCTCCCGCACCGTTGAAGTGCGAACCCACAATCTCTGGCAAGCGCGGCGCGTAGTACGCGTATTGCAGTGCGGCAAGCAGCGCAAGCGTGAAAAATACCGAAGTGGGCAGGCGCTTGTTCGGCATGGCTAAAGATTACGGCACCGATTCCGAGTGCACAATGCGCGCTTAGCGCTAACTCGGTGCTGGCGCCAAATCCGGCAATGATGCTGCACGGTTCTTACTGACTAACTTCTATTGCCCCTCGCGGGAACTGCTGGTTGCTGCTTACGCGAAAACAAGATTTTTCGGTGAGCGGGACTTCTTGACCTTGTCATGGTGCGCCCACCATTGCTGCCACGCCGTCGGATTGTTGGCCAGTGCTTCGTCGGTGATCAGGCGGAGCGCTCCGTAGATCCAGCTCCGTGTGTCGGGCTCGAGCGAATCGTCGTCGAGGAGATTCAGAAGATCGGGGATAGCGGCGAAGCGCTGCTCGTGCGTGAGCATACCGGATTCGGCGATCGCCACGGCGGCACGCTGGCGAATGCGCGCGGAGGAGTCGTGGGCAAAGCGCTCGAGCAGCGGGTCGACTACGGAATCGGTGCCGAGCATAGAGAGACCTTCCACGGCCCAGAAGCGAGTCTGCTCGTCGCGATCGCGAGCGAAAGTCATGAGGTTGTTCAGCACGACTTTGGGCTGAACTCCGCGATTGCCCAGTGCGCCCAGTCGCCACAGCGCAAAAGGCCGCTCGGCGGGATCTTTGCGGATGAGCTTGACCAGCCGCGTGACCGTGCGCGGATTTTTCGCCAGGTTGTTGGCGGCTAAGTCGACTTCGATGGCGGCGCCGCGGACCCCGAGGTCTTCGGACTTCATGGCGGTCAGCACAAGATCGAAGAGACGATCGGTGTTTTGCAGGCGGCCGCGCCAGGAGTCTGCATTCTGGCGAATCAGGTCGAGGGATGCGGGCTGTCGATGGATGGCGAGGGAGAGCAGTTGCTCGGCCTGCTGCTGCACCGGAAGGTGGGTGATTTCGGCGAATTCGGCGTTCACGGCCTCCGAAGTCGGCTGCGAAATGGAACTGGTCGAGGTGGAGGCGAACTGGCCGGAGCGGATCTGGTCCCAGGCGGCGCGAATGTGGCCGACCTCGAAGCCGGCTACGGCGGAAATCGCGGCCAAGGCGGCAAAGGCTAGGGCGTACCAGCGCAGCAGTCCGAGGGTGAGTGGGCTGGCCTGTCTTACGTTGGCGCGGAGTTCGCGGAAGTGGTTTGCGCCGGGCTTCAGGCGGTTCGCAGGTTGCGATGGGTTTGCGCTGGCGTGGTTTGAGCTGTCCGAACTTAAGTTGGCCGGGCGTGCGGACTGCTTCTCCGAAGCCTGCGGAGCTGGGTTGCGCGGGGGCGAGAACGCGATCACGTGAAAGTGCCTCAGTCGCCCGGTTGGGGGCGTCGAGGGTCACGTTAGAGTTGAGGTGGAGGAGCAACAATGGTACGGCACGCCAGCTGACCGGTACGCAAGGGTAAGTGGCGGCAGCGCAGTGGGTTAGTGGAGGGGCGATCATGGCTTGGTCAGGCACGGGCGTAGGGATGTACGGAGGGACAGGAATCGAGGAGGTGACCCGTGATCCGTGGCCCGTGCTCCGTGGATTCGAGGATCTTGCGGCGCCGTTGCATCGCGAGTGATTCGGAATCGGCGACCGTGGCCTGTATTCGTGAACCCGAACCTTGAAACGTGATTCGCGATCCGACTCGCGAGGGGGTATCCCCGGGCGATTTGTAAAGATGACAAAGGAAAGGGGTTGCTAAAGAAGGGGTTTGTAAGGTGATGAAAAGAAAGGGAGCTGTGAGTAGCGGGTACATGAGTGGTGCGGCATTGAGGGGGAGCCCCACCCGGGTGGTTTTTGGCAAAGAGTGCGCAAGCTGCTGACAGGAGACGGGTTGCAAAATTGGGGTGCGCCAAAGAGTGCGTAAGCCACTGAAAACAGTAACCGACCAAAGGTTGAAATCGGAAACTTGGACTTGTAAGCGGGCACACTATGGGGCAACTCAGATCAGTATCAAAGGAAAGGGGTTGCGGAAAAAGCAATTCGTAAGACGATGAGAACAAAGGGAGGGGAAAAGCAGGAAGGGAACTGGATCGAGATAACACAATGCAATGTATCACCTCGTCTGTGTTATGTCGCAGTAGCCGCGCCAGATGCCCACAGAAATCAAAAAGAATCAAAGCCGGCCACAATTGACGCGACAGCCAGTACGACTATACTCGTTGGGAATGTCGGTCCAGCAGGTACTCCAGTCCCAAGCACCAGACACGCTTTATAAGCTCTATCTCATCTCAACGATAATTGGGGTTGGTGTGTTTCTCTGGCAGGCTTTCCTTTTGCGGACCAGTGCCAACGCTGCGAAAGCTAGCGCTAAGGCGGCGGAAAAGGCGGCGACCGTTGCGGAACAGACGCTAAGACTCACCCAACGCGCCGATGTGCTGATCGACAGCGCGGGCATAGACCATAGCGGGGCTCATTTCGGTCCGCACAGCAGGCTAGTAATTGAGTTCAAAAATTTTGGCAATACTAGAGCTACAGACGTATCGTTCAAATTTCGCCTAACAAGTCCGGGAAGCGAAGATATCGGTGCGCCAGCGGTACTCCCGTCAATAACGCTGGGCGGTGGAAGCACTCAGCGTTTAACTTTCCAGAGCTTCGGAGCGACCTTCAAGTCAGAGACATTCAAGAAGATAGTTGGCGGCGAAAGTCCAATGCGATTTCACGGTGTAGTCACCTATCGAGATATCTTTGAGTGCGAACATACGACCAAGAACGGCGGTGTCTATGACGCACAGACGCGTACATTTCACATTGACCATAACGAATCCGACTAGGCAGAACGAATGTGATCGACCTTGGCCCAGCGAGCGAGAGTGACGTTGTTCTGGCCTTCCTTAAGGCTGAGATCGACTATTCAGATTCGCGGGAATGGATTCAACGAGCCCTTCAGGAGTCCGGGGTTAGTAGGCGGGAGTTAATCGAGGAAGCGGACGTAGCCAACCATTACCACAACGACTTGAGAGCGCGGTTACTTGAATATCGCGGATACCGGAGACGATTAGGCCTGTTCATCAGATTTCCGACAAATGTCGAGTGGCGCCGCGTCGAGTTAGAACCTCCGGATACCAGCCGCCTCATGTACATTGCAAACGAACGAACTTGGGATTCGTACTCACAGAGAACGCGCTCGCCGCAAGTAGTGGCGAACAGAATAACGCGCAAAGAACTTCCTGATTCGTTCGCCCGAACGATCGCTGCGATTCAGGACAAGTTGAAGCGGAATGAAACGCTTCCTGAGCTAGTCGCAGTGGAAGGCGAGGGAGACAAGTTGATTCTGATCGAGGGCGCTCACCGGGTTACGGCGTATGTCGGACTAAGCTGGCCAGCGAATATTCCAGCGATTATCGGTAGGTCTAGCCTTATGCCGAATTGGTATTGGTACAAATATCGTTCCTAGAAGGGGAGCAACCCGTCGTTCTCGGCGTCCGCGCGGCTTGCGCGGTGGGTTATGGCTCACCGTCTGCGCCTCCCACGCCGCTCTGGGCGCACTTTGAGCACGTGTCAGGAAAAGGGCGCTCCCGCGGTTCCGGCACACAGATAAAGCAATGCTTTGTGCAGTCGGATGACGGAAAGGACCAAGGGCGCGGGATTCGGGAGGACCATTTGGGTGACGGAAAGAAGCTCCGCACGCATGCGCTTACTGCGCGCATGGATGCGGAGGGCTAAGGTGAGTGTGTCGTATTGGGGGCTTTATGTCGGACCTAAAGGTCCGACCCCCTAAAGGGGGCCGTTTTATCTCACACGCTTGTGCGCGGCGATCGACGTGATAGGCCGAAGCCGTCCTGTGGCGGCAGCGCGGAGACAAGAGCCCGCTTCGGAAAGCGGGCGCTCCAGGGTGGCAGACGGCGGATCGTTGCGCAAAGGCGCGGGGAAATTGGGATGATGCCGAGAAGCTCCGCACGCATACGCTGAGGGCGCGCATGGATGCGGAGGGCTGAGGTGGGTGTGTCGTCATGGGCCTTTATGCCGGACCTAAAGGTCCGACCCCCTGAAGAGGGCCGTCTTATCTCACCCCGCTTATGCGCGGCGATTGACATGGCAGGTCGAGGCCGTCCTGTGGCGGCAGCGCGGAGAGGAGACAGGAGCCCGCTTCGGAAAGCGGGCGCTCCAGGGGCAAACGTCGCAGCAAACGGCAACGGCGGCTTGCTTGGCTGCGCTCGGGATTACGGCGCGAAAAGTTAGTGGGGTAGCGGGAGCTCCAGGGAGCTGGGGTGGTCGGCGTTGTGGAATAGGGTGATGTGGGCGGTGCGGGCGTCTTTGGCGGATTCGCGGGAGACGTCGCCGCCGGAGTTGTAATTTTTTTCGAGGTTGATGGTGTTGGGAGAGGAAAAGACCAGGCGCAAGCGGCTGCCTTTGGCGATGCGACGCGAAAACCAGGTGAAATTTTCCAAGGTGTAGCGAGCGGCTTCGTTGGCGGGCACGGGCTTGGGGTGGCGCAGGGACTCGCGGTAACGGGCGCGCATGGATGCGGAGGTGAGCGCGATGCTGGTGCCATCGGCCTGAATTTCGCTGACGCTGGCGGAAAGGTCGGTGTCGGGCACGTCCATGGCGAGCCAGACGGTCAACTTAATATTGCCGCTGAGCTCGGTATCTTCCGTGAAGGGCGCGGTGTGATAGACCAAGCCGTTGCCGAAGAGATTGAGAGCGTCGCGCTGGCTGAGCACGGGATTGTCCTCTTCTTTTTGGCTTTCGAGCTGGCCGAAGCGGGTCTCGAGCGGATCGTAGACGTAGTGGTCGGATGCGGCACCGTGAGGCTTGTCGGTGGAGAGGGAGCCGGAGCGGAAGGCATCGGAAGCGGTCGCGTCTGAATCGAGATACAGAACGCGGCGCTGGGGAGCGACGGCTTCGAGCGTGTCGGCGTACTTCCACTCTTCGGCTCCCGTGACGTAGTAGGCCACGCGCTTCTTGAGGAAGTCGGGCTTGGCGCCGGACTTCATGATCCAGTCGTACCACTGGCGATGCAGATCGTTGAGGTCGAGCACGCTGGCGGGGCCAAACTTGAGTCCGCCAACCTCGGGCTTAGGCGAGCGAGTGCCGGCGTGGTCCCAGGGACCGATGATGAGGAAGTGGTTGGCGATGGCTTCCGCGGCGCCGTGCTGCATGTGGCGGCGGTAGTAGGTGAGGGCGCCGGGCTGGTCGCCATCGTAGTCACCGGTGATGGTGAGTATGGGGATGCGCAGCTTGGCGTAGTCGGCGGAGGTTGGCGCCATGGAGTCGAAATAGTCATCGGGGGTAGGATGGTCGAGCCACATCTGGAAAATGGAGGAAGGATTGCCGACGAGGCGGTCGAGTTCGCGGAACGGGAGATGGCGGGCGTAGAGATCGAAAAATTTTTCGCGCCAGAAGGCGGAGTTGCCGAAGGTCTGCACGTTGCCGGTGACGCCGCTAGTGAAGGTGAGCCACTGGATGAGGTAGGGTCCGCGCAAATTGTTTTCCATGGGGAAGTCGACGCCGGGATGCGCGGCGGCTGCGGGGACGATGGTGGCGAGATGTGGGGGAAATTCTTTGGCGGTGGACCACTGGTCGTAGCCAGCATAGGAACCGCCCCACATGGCGACTTTTCCGTTGGACCATGACTGCGTGGCGAGCCACTCGACTACGTCGTGGCCGTCGCGGCCTTCATTGGCGAAGGGCTCAAACTTGCCGCCGGAGTTTCCGCGGCCGCGCACATCCACGAGCGCGTAAACGTAGCCATGCTGCGCGAAATACATGGCGCGGTCGGTGTAGCTGTCGGCTATGTACGGCGTAAGAGTGAAGATTACCGGGAGCGGATCTTTCTGATCTTTGGGCTTGAAGACGGTGGCGTTGAGCTGCACGCCGTCACGCAGGGGAATCTTTACGCCCCAGAGCAGGTCGACAGCGGGCGCGGGCTTTTTGTCGTCGGTCGCTTGCTGGGCGAGAGTTGCGAGTGGAGCCAGGACCAGCAATAACAATGTCGCAGCGAAACTTTGCTGGCGTAGACGACGCAAACGCATGGAAATGGTTCCTCCTCAATTGCCAATCCGACCGGATTGAAAATGGTCGCGCTAAAGTGTGCAGCAGCGTAACAGAGTTATGGCGCTGGCGGGAGCAAGAGCTGTGGGGGGCCTGTGGAATTGCGAACCGGCACGGCTGACGCGTGGCTCAGAAAAAAGGTGATTAGCTGGCGAGGGATGCGGACAGCGGAGATTTGGCGGCGTTTTCGTAGAGGTGGAGGAGATGATGAGCGCGCTTGAGGAGTTCAGCGGGGGATTCACCGGGCTGATAGTCGACCCAACCGGTGGAGATGGAGACGGGATTCTTGTCGCCGGAGGAGCCGATTTCGATGGTGCCGAGGCGATTGAGGATGACTTTTACCTCGCCCAAGGTGCACTCGGGAAGCACCAGGAGGAAGTCGGCGGCGGAGAGGCGGACGGCGAAGTCGGAACCGCGGATGGCGCGCTTCATGCGGCGGGCGAGCTCTTTGCTGAGCGCGTCGGCGGCGGACTTGCCGTATTGCTTGGAGAGCTCGGCGAATTCATCGATGTGAATGGTGGCAAGGCTCAGGGCAGTATTTTCGCGGCGAGCGCGAGCGATCTCTTTACCGAGGTGGTGCTCGGCGGAGGAGCGGGTGTACAGGCCAGTGACGAAATCGGTGCCGTTGGCAGTGCTGGCGAGATCGGAGCCGGAGCTAGAGGCGGTCGCGGAGGAATCCGCTCCAGTGAGCAGGCGGCGTTGGCGGCGCGCGAACCATTGGCGGTAGGTCCAGCGCGCGTTGAAGAGGACGAGCAGGACGGCGGTGCCCCATTGCGCCTGGTCCGCGCGAAGCTCATAGAAGTGATTGTGCTGGCGGAAGAGATGCGGGATGAAGGAAAGCACGAGTGCGGCCGCGGCGAGCAGCGTAACCGTGCAGGCGAAAAACCAGTGCCACCATTCGTGGCGGGCTAGCTGGGCCAAGTCGGTTTCGTTTTGCGCGGCGCGGAAGGCGCCGGAACCCTCCAGCGGGGAAGGAGCGGCGGGATTACGAAGTGACGAAGCAGACTTCATTTGGCGTGGCGAGTCTCTGAGCACGGAAACGTGAACACTGTAAGAAAGGGCGACGTGGGAGGCAATGAGTAATCGGGACAGGTACGGGGTTACCAGCGAAGCTGAACTGGCGAACAGGGTGACGGATTGGGGGAGTACCGTCCGCCGGGAGGCTCGATTGCGACGTTGCGCAGTGGCTTACTGAGGGGAGTTGCGCCGCAGACTGCGGCACTCACGCCAAGGGAAGCTCCCCAGCTCTTTCACTTGCGTAAAAATGCGGAAGCTGTTGCGAAACTGGCGATTCGCGAACTGCTATTCGGCGGGACGGATTGCCGGTTTAAAGGGGAGCTCATGAAAATCAAATGGATGATTGCGGGAATGAGTTTGGCGGTGTTGTGTGCCGGCAGCGCGGGGACGGCGGCGGGGCAGAGTTTGAATCCGGTGCACTGGATGAAGAAGAGCCCGACGGCAAGCGAGCAATTGGCAGCGAACAAGGATGAAAGCAAGAAGCTCGCGGGGCTGTTGCAGGCAATTCTGCCGGGCAAAACGAAGCTGGAGGATGCTTGCGCGGGATTTGCAAAGCTCGAGACGTGCGTCGCGACGCTGCATGCGAGCCACAATTTGAAAATCAAGTTCAATTGCTTGAAGTGGGATGTTACAGGAGCGCAACCGGCGAGCGGGAGCGTAAGCTCGTGCACGGTTCCTGAGAATGGCAAGGGCGTTAGCCTGGCGCGCGCCATACAGACGCTGAAACCGGACGCGGACGCGAAGGTGGAAGCGAAAACAGCGGAGCGGCGGGCGCAGGAAGACATCAAGGACGCAAACTCGTAGGGCAGAGAAAACCGAAGCGACTTCTCGGGGCGCAGGCAGGCGGACAGCCAGACATAGCTGTCCCACCCGACCGCGCCCCGAAATTTTTGTGGGCGACTAAAGCAGCGGCAGGACTTCGCCGCTGGTGCGCACGCCGGCGCCGATGGCGCTTTCGTTCGCGGGGCTGGACTCAACGTCCTGGGCGCCGAAAGAAATACGGCCGATCTGCTGCCGGGCGTAAAAGCGAGCGGACGGCACGCGAATGGCTTGGCCATTCTTGTTAATGGGCGCGGAGAAAGGCCAACCAGGTTTGGGATAAACCATGCTGTGACCCCAGCGGTAGAGGTATACCGAGATTACGTCGCGATCAAAATCGAAATTGCGGCCGGCGAGGACACGGTTGAGATCCGCACGCAGTGAGTTTTCATAGCTGGAAAAGGGAGTGGTGAGAAGCTTGATGCGCTCGTTGGGCTGATCCTCGACGGAAGCAGTATTACCACCGTAAAAGGTGAGAACGGTTTGGCGATTGGGATTCGAGCGATTGGGGCCGACCCAATCGGCCACGACGAAATCAGCAAAATACTGGCCGCCCCAGTAGTACGCATCATAACCGAGGTCGACGACTGGTGCGGCGCTGCCGATGGTCACATTGGCGGTAACGACTGGACTCAGGGTGACCTGATCGAATGCGTTCGCCTGGGACGAGCTAAGCAACTGAGCACAGGCGGTGCGCGCGGTGTGCGATTGTCCCGCGAAGATGACTGCTTTGGCGCTGGCGCGGAAGAACTGGTTGTTCAGGAAATAGACCACGCTGGCGTTACTGCTGCTGGTATCTCCGCGAAGGACCATGGCGCCCTGGCGGACCCGGACGTTATTGCTGGCGCTGTCCATAGCGGCGAGGTTGAACGGATTGTTGAGAATTTCAGGATCACTGCTGCCGCTGATAGCGCTGGGAATCAGCCACTTCAGAATGTGCCGGAGCATTCCGGAATTTCCGCCCGGGTAGGCGAATTCAGGAAAGTATTCGGCGCCCAGGAAACTGATGGAGGTGTATGCGGTGGTTTGAGCAGTGGTGCCGTCCAGGGCGTCGACGGCGTAACGCGTATAAAAATCGGACACGGCTGGATGGAAGCCTTTCACTTGAGTCAAATAGCTGTCGAAGGTCATCGGCGACAAATAGTCGTACTTCGGATCGCTGTTATCGGCGGGATCGGTGGGAGCACCGGGCTTGTGATACCAGTTCTGGAGATCGGCGCGGGCGGATTTCAAGTCATTGACGATGTTGGTGGGATAGGGGACAGAATCGAGCCCCTTGCCATACGTGTCGATATTCCAGCTAGCGGTGCCGGGATTGACGAAAGGAGTTTGGCTGTCAAAAAAATAGCTGTAAAAGGGTGAGGGTACGACGTAGTTCTGCCAGAGAATGCCGGTCGTGTTGTAGATGTTGTTGAGGAAATCGGCGTAGGGCTGAACGGCATACGCGGTCGCAGTGGAGGCGATATCTGGAATGGGAGCGGCATCATCGCGATTGGCATTGCCGCCGGGAGTGCGCTGGCCATCGAGAATGAGGATCTTGGTGCCCGGCCGCTGCTGTGTGATGTAGAAAGCCGCGGAGCAGCCGGACATGCCAGAACCGACGATGATCACGTCGTAAGCGCCGTTATCGGCGAGGATGGGCTGGCTGCCCTGGAAGCTATCGCAGGGAGAAGAAGAGATCACAACGGAGCTGGATTTAAAGGTGAGGCGGCCGTCACGAAGCCAGTGAGCGATGTTGAAGACGGAGCGAAGATTGCCACCGCGATTCACGTTGGGATCGAGGCCGATATCACCATCGCAGGGAAAAGTAGTGCCAGCGCCGAAGGCGCGCATGGGGAAGGAAGAGCCAACGGCGGCGCCACCAGCGGCAATGAGCATGCCGTTGATGAAGTCGCGGCGCTTGATGCGGTCATCCGAATTGCGATTAGACATTGCGGGCCTCCGGGAAAAGTTTGGAAGAGGTGACGGAGAAACTGGGCGAACGCTATAACCGGAAAAGGTGGAATGCAAGCTTATTTTTTTATAGCAGGGTAGGGTATCCGACCGATAAAGGGAGGAGTTGGAGCAGGGTGCCGGGTTAATTCAAACGATCAGCCTTTTTTCTTTTCTAGCTTCAGGTTGAGGACGATTTCTTTTTTGCTGTCGAAACTCGAGACGGTGCGGGTGGCGGATTTGGCGCCATCCTTTTCGGCATGGATTTCATAGTCAGCGTTGGGATCGAGGCCGCTGAAACGGTAATTACCCTCTTCGTCGGCGATATAGCTGCGGACGGCATTCGTGCGAGTGTTCTTGAGGAACACGACGGCGGACGGGATGGGGTTTTCGGATGCCTTATCGGCCACGACGCCGCGAACGGTACGAAGCTGTGCTTCGCGCTTATCTTGCGCGAGAGTAGCCGAAGAGACGACCAAGGCCAGGGCCGCGAATAACAGGACAAAGCGAAGGCGCGATTTCATTTTTTGCCTCCCTTGAGCGGTTCCATGCGGAATACGAGATTAGCATCACTGATGCCACTACGCGCGTCGACGGTTTTGGACTGCTCGGCGAATCCTTTGGCACGCACGAACATTTCGTATTGCGAGCCTTGCGGGACGCGAATAGCGAATTCGCCACGGAAGTTGGTGTAATCCTGCCACCGAAATTTCTTTTCGCCCACGCGGCGGATGCGCAACTGGGCGCCTGGGAAGGCAAAAGCGTTCTGGTTGAAGACAGTGCCGCGGACTAGGAAATCGTTCGCGTGGCTATGCTTCTGGCTATTCCCTTTGGATGGCCCTTTGGAGGAGCTGGAAGGCGCTGGAGTGGCAGGCTGTGTTTGCAGAGCGGGCTGCGTTTGGGGAGAAGATGCCGGCTGTTGAGCGTGGGCTTGGGGAAATGGAGAAAAATTCAAAAACAGGGCAGAACACACCAGGGCGATGCTCCGACCTTGCATGAAAAACTCCTGATTTCTTAGATGAGGGCAGGTACAAAGGAAGATGCCAGCGAAGAAAGCGCCGACTTACTCTTCGTCTTCTTCCTCTTCGACTTCATCATCGTCCTCGGGAAGATCGCCATTCTCCGCGACCTCTTCCTCCTCATCTTCTTCATCTTCGTCGTCGTCAATGTCTTCGGAGATGAGATTGAGATGGACCGGATGAATCTGGGAGACCTCGAGTTCAGACTCGCATTCTGGGCAACTGAGGATCTCGCCTTCTTCCACCTCGTCCTCATCGACGTCGATTTCTGCGGAGCATTCGGGGCAGCGAATCACAGTTCATCCTCCGGTACATGAACAAGGGGTTGGCGCTGCTAAAGGAGGCGAGCACCAATGTCGAGCGTAATATATAACGGGGATAAGTCAACTCCAGTGAAGGCGGGATGCCGCACGCGGAATAGGGCAAGGAAGGCGTAATAACGGGCAATGGCAAGTTCACGAGAGTACCCGGAACGGCCCATGGTAGGCGTGGGCGGTGTGGTGATCGAAGGCGGGAAGACGCTGCTAATCCGGAGAGGAAGCGAGCCGCTGATGGGGGAGTGGTCGATACCAGGTGGATCGCTGGAGTTGGGGGAGACGCTGGAAGAGGGAGTCGCGCGGGAGTTGCTGGAGGAGACGGGATTAGAGGTGCGGGTGCTGGAGTTAATTGAGGTGTTTGACAGGATTTACGTGGAAAGTACGGCGGGTGTGAATCGGGAGAAGAAGGGACCGCGCTTTCATTACGTAATCGTGGATTATTTATGCGAGCGAGTGGGCGGCACGGCGATTGCGGGAAGCGATGTGACCGATGTGGCGTTCGCGGCAGAGGACGAGCTCGCGAAGTACAAGCTGACGGAAACGGCTACACGAATTCTGCGAAAGGCTTTTGCGATGGATCGGACTCGGCGCACGGGGGGAAGCGGCGGTTAACGCAGCACCAGATCAGAGTACTCCGGGTGCTTGGTCAAATAGTGCTGAACGCTCGAACAAACTACATCGACTTTCAATTTGTGTTCTTTTGCCCAGTTAAGAGCGGTTTCCGCTAAAGACGATGCGAGGCCGAGATGGCGCAGGCTTTCAGGAACTTCCGTGTGGGTAAGCTCCAGGATATTGCCGGCCAAAGCATATTCGAGGTATGCGACTTCGCCGTTCCGCTCGATTTCAAAACGACCGGTGGTTACTAACTGCTGCGGCTTTGGCTTGTGGCCGAACATTTACGTCATAGATTGGATGCGCGTTTTGGTGTGGGTGCTACTAGGAAATTTGCGGCGCTAGCGCAGAGCTTAGGCGATGCGGAGGGCACGCCTGTTGGGATCGGGATGAACGGGTGTCCGGTGCACGTACGACTCGCGGCATGCATTCGAGCCAGGTTCGGGCACCCAAGAGGTCACTAACACAAAATGGGTGAACACTGCAAAGAGAGCGGAGCGGATTACGGGGCCTTGGTGATTTCGATGCTGCCATTGGAGTTGGTTAGCTGAAGCTGGCAGCCTCCCGAGCCGATGGTGCCCGAGAGCGAATCGGTGCCGACGCTACCGGTGGCGGTGATGGGCAGGTCGGTCGTAATGCGGCCGAATGACGTGCGTGCGCTAACGTTGTAGCCAAGACCTTCTGGGACGCGCACGCGGATGGAAGAGAAGGATGTCTTCAGAGCGATATCGCGGCAACCGCTGGCTGGGCGAGCGGCGGCAACGGAAATGCCGCCATTCTGATTATCCACGGAGATCCGCCCACCAATGTTCTCAAGCGTGACGCCGGCAAACGAGGTAGTCACAATCGCTTCACCTTTTACGTTGCGAGCGGTGACGGAGCCGTTGCTATTTTCGACGGTGAGATTGCCATTGAGGCGATCGGCGGAGACGCTGCCGAAGCTGGTTTTCGCGAACGTGTCGCCGGTGATGTCGGTGAGCGTGATGGCGCCGTTGCCGGTGACGGCGCGGATGCCCTTGAGCGTATCGCGAGCTTCGATGGCGCCGAAAGAGGATTTTAGGTCGACCGTGCCGTGCGCAGAAGCCAGGCTGATTTTGCCGTTGGAGGTTTCAGCGTTAAGGGCGCCCGTAATGTTGCTGAGCTCGAGGTTACCGAACGAATCGCGAATGGTGACGGACGGCCCCGTAAGCGATGTGGCATAGACACGGCCGTTGGATGTAGTGCAGTTGACGCGGCCCTTGACGTCGGAGAAGGAGACGTTCCCGAAACTGTTGGTGATGTCGGCGGCGCCCGCGACGTTGTTGACTTCGACGTTGCCGTTATTGTCGCGAACAATGAGATCGCCACGGATGTTGCGGGTGTCGACGCCGCCGAAGGACGTGGTGATATTGGCTGAGCCAGCGTCCGTGAGATTGACAGCACCGTTGCCGCCGGTGATGGTAGTGGCTCCCTGAACATTGCTGACCTGAATGCCTCCGAAGCGGTTGCGAAGCTGAAGCGAGCCCTTGATATTCGAGGCTTGGATGGAACCATTGTTGTCAGTTATGGACGCGTCGCCGGAGGAGCCCGTCAGCATGATGCTGCCGAAGGAGTTGTTGATGCGAGCGGGTCCGGCATCGTTGACTTCGACTGAGCCGTGGCTGTTGTCGAGATCGGCCGCACCGTGAATACCGGAAGCGGTGATGCTGCCAAAAGCGTTGCGAACGTTCAATGGGGCGTCCGCCGGCATGGCGATATCGTAAGTGACAGACCATGAGGAATGCTTGCTGATGTGGAACCAACCCTTTTCCTCGTCGGGGTAAATGGTTTTGATGCGGATGCCGGAAGCGGATTGCTGCACATCAATCTGGATTTTCTGAGCGAAGGATTCGGCTTCCTGCTGAGAACTAGCTTGCGCACGGATGCTGGCGGAGATGCGGACCTCTCGGCCGGGCTCGCCATGGAGCTTTACTTCGCCGAATTTGTGCTCGACGGAGACGGATTGACCGGCGGGCAGCGAGAGGGTCTTCTGGAAGTCGCGGGTGACTTCTTGCTGTCCTGCGGCAGCTCCGAACAACTGCGCGGGGAATACGAGCGCTGCCAGGAGCGAGGCCGATAACTTAGCGCTGCGCCGCTGCGGCAATCGCGCAGACTTAGATCGGGTTGGGAACAGGTAAATCATCGAGACTTATCCTCCAGGATTTCTTCCAGGGTGCGCTGCTTTTCCTGATACATGGCGAGCAGCTCGTAGCGAAGATGGGCGTTGGAAGGGTTGAGACCGGTCTGAGCGCGCAGGTCGTTGATGGCGGTATCCAGGAGGAGGAGTTTCTCGCGATAGCTGGCGATGAGCGGAGTGTTGGCGGCCTCAAGCTGTGGCTTGGCTTCGAGGGCGAGCTTGTCAATGGCTTGGACATAGGCGGTCTCAGCGTGTTCGACATCGCTGAGAGCTTTGGTCTTAAGCAAGGGCGATTGCGCGGCCTCTTTCCTGGGCGAGCGCAAGAAGAAGGCGCCGGTGATTAGCAGCAAAAGAGCGAAGGCAGACACCGTGGCGGTTTGCCAGGAAAGCGTGAGCTTGGGAAAGAAGGCGCGCCAGTTGCGGGCGGCACGGCGCTCTGCTTGTTCGGCCAACGAAGCGCGGATGCGCAGCCATAGTGCGCGATCCTCGGAGTAGTCACGAAGTTCGGCGGCGGCTAGGCTGAGAGAGCGCCAGGCGCGAAGCTCTTCGGCGCAGGCTGCGCAAGTGGCGGCGTGAGATCCGAGGGCGGCCCATTCTTCAGGCGTGCCGTCGGCAAAAATGCGGTCGCGATCGCTACAGCCAATATTCATTGGATTGGTGGCGCTCATACTGTTCACCTTGCTCCCGCCGCGTCCATGGGCCGAGGAGGCTCGAGCATCTGACGAAGATTTTTCTTGGCCTGGAAGAGCGTGTTCTTGGAAGCGGTTTCGCTGATTTCGAGCATGGCGGAAATTTCGGCATGACGAAAGCCCTCTACTTCGTAGAGGAGAAAGACGTCGCGCTGATGGCGAGTTAATTGGGCGAGAGCGCGCTCTAGCGCAAGGCGTAAAGCAGGATGTGCGCTGGGGGCACGCGGTTCCGGCCGAGGGGTGTCATCCGGCGATTGATCTTCGGTGGCCACTTCTTTTTTGCGCAGGCGGCTGCGGCGAAGATCGTAACAAGTGTTAACGAGGACGCGGAAAATCCAGGTAGCAAAGCTGGACTGGCCGCGGAAACTGGAGATACTCCGTTGAATCTTCAAAAAGGTTTCCTGGACGGCGTCTTCGGCTTCAACACTGGTGCCGAGGATATTGCGAGCCAGATTCTTCATGCGCGTGCCGTGCAGGGAGTAAAGGCGCTCGAAAGCGTGCAGGTCGCCGGAGGCGCAGGCGGCCGCTAAGTCGGAGTCCTCCAAGCGCGAGGCGTCAACGGCGTTGGGTGCCGGGGCGTTCACTCGGTCCTGGGAAGGTTCCACTCGCCTCTCCCGCTGCGCTACGGAAGGGATTCTAGTCTCCCAAGTCAGCGCAAGTCCCACAAATCCCATGCGATGCTCCTGGGGAATAGACGACCGAGGAAGGCGAGATGTCAGGGGTGCGGGAGTATTAGGCGCAATTTGGGCTGGTAAGGTCTTGCGCTGCTTAGGTTTGAGCGAACCTAGATTTTTCTGGTGAGGCGGGCCGGTCTAGCCTGCTATAGCGTCTGGCAGGGCGCCGCGGGTGCGTTCGCGATGCTTGAACTCCTGAATGGCAGATTCCAGGTCTGAGGCGGTGAAGTCCGGCCAGCGTTTGGAGACGAAGACCAGCTCGGCAAAGGCACACTCCCAAAGCAGGAAATCGGAGAGCCGCTGCTCGCCGCCAGTGCGAATCAGGAGGTCGACATCGGTAGAGCCACCGTGGAGGACCTCGGCGAGGACATTGCTGAAGGACTCCGGCGAAAGATGGGTGACTTTGTAGAAGCGGCAAGCGGCGTGGTAAATGGATTCTCGGCCGGAATAGTCGACAGCGAGCCGAACATGAAGGCGAGTTCCAGAGGCGGTGGCGGCTTCGGCGTCGATGATGGCTTGGCGTAAGGTGGCGGGCATGCGGTCGCGGCGGCCAATGACACTCAGGCGCACGCCTTCCTCCATGCATCTGGAGGTTTCGGTCATCAGGTATTCGTGGAGAAGGCGCAAGATGGCGTTCACTTCGGCTGGAGGGCGCTTCCAGTTGGCGGAAGAAAGCGCGAACAGTGTGAGGGTATGGATGCCCAAAGAGGGCGCGGCGGCGATAACACGGCGAGCGGTCTGGGCGCCGGCACGATGGCCAGCGGAGCGAGGCAGACCGCGGGAGGTGGCCCAGCGGCCGTTGCCATCGGAGATGATGCCTACGTGGAGAGAAGGCGGAGGCGCGGGATCTTTGATGGGGATGGGAGAGTTAGCGAGAGTGGGTTGAATGTTCATGATGTTCTCCGAAGTAACGACGTAAACTACTCTATATAGCAAAGTACATGAGTAAAAATTTTTGGGGTTTAGCCTTCGCGAGTTGCGCGAATCAGGGCCTCCATATGATTCAGGTAACGTTCCAACTGGCGGCGCCCTGAAGAGGTGAGACGGTATTCGGTTTTCGGCAGGCGACCGTCAAACGATTTGGTGCAGACGATGTAGTCCGCCTCCTCCAGTTTTCGCGCATGCACGCTTAGATTACCGTCAGTGGTCTTGAGCATGGCCTTTCCAGCTTTCCAGCACATTGGGATCCTAAGCTTAGAATTCCACGTGGACAAGTTGTCG
>JADMIO011482773.1_pt1 | contig 71218 bp, 55 predicted proteins | sample 8958161 | NCBI WGS metagenome assembly JADMIO01 (sample SAMN16585339, study PRJNA669376) | soil metagenome | isolation source: Crop rotation soil | place: USA: Cullars Rotation, Alabama | collected 2011 | reverse complement strand
AGGTGAGCCAGTGTGATTACATTTGCGGCCTAACTGTGGCCAGTCCAGTTACGCTGGAGTCACTAGTATTTAGGTGACACTATAGAAGCGGCCGCGACAACTTGTCCACGTGGAATTCTAAGCTTAGGATCCCAATGTGCTGGAAAGGACAACGGAATTGTCGTCAATGAATTGCTCCAAACGACAAATCCTGCAATTTACGCTGCCGGTGATGTGGCGGCGTTTTATAACCCGGCGCTGGAGAAGCACATTCGCGTCGAGCATGAGGATAATGCAAATACGATGGGCAAGCTCGCCGGACGCAATATGGCGGGAAAATCGGAAGCGTACCGCCATTTGCCATTTTTCTATTCCGATCTCTTTGACCTCGGATATGAAGCCGTCGGCGAGTTGGATGCGCGACTCGAGACGTTTGCGGACTGGAAAACGCCCTTTCGAGAAGGGGTTGTCTATTACCTCAAAAATCGCCGGGTGCGCGGAGTTCTGTTGTGGAACGTCTGGGAGCAGGTAGATGCCGCCCGAAAGCTTATTGAGGAACCGGGGCCATTCCATCCGAATGATCTCAAGGGGAGACTGCCAAAAGCTTAGGAGGCCAACCCATTAACCCCGTCAATTCAGGACGCATTCGAGTTTTCCTTGGGTCGTTAGGTGAGATAACGACCGACAAAATCCTTCACGCGCTCGCAAAATTGGGTAAAATCGTGGGGTTTCACCACGTAATCGGTCGCCCCCAGGGAAAGAGCCAGATTCAGGTCAACAGGCATGGACGAGCAACTCAGGATGACGACGGGGAGAGCCGCGAGGCGTGGCTGGTTCTTGATCCAGCGCAGTGTTTCAAAACCATCCGTGTGAAGCATCTTGAGATCGAGGATGATCAGTTTCGGAAGATCATTTTCCAGTGAACTCAGATAGGAAATGACGTTTTCTCCATCGGAGCACCAGAACATCGCATCCTCTTTTCCTAGCTTCCGAAGGGCGATCCTCATGAGCAACAGATCGTTCTCGTTATCTTCGGCTAGAACAATGGAGTGGTTTTCCGGCACAAAAGGCGAGCATAGCAAGAATTCGGGGGCGTAAAACCTGAATTATTAACGAATGTGAAGGAGCAGAAACCCTTATTAGAGAAAGGATCGAAACGCAGGCCATTAGTAAATGCGAATGGTCAGGAATTGCCAGGACTCAGTAGTCTTTGACATTTGGCGGACCGCTCGATCTGCGGTAAAATGCGGCGATGAATGAAGTGGTTCTGCAATTGGCCCGGAACGCGAAAAGCGCATCACGCGCTCTCGCGAGTCTGAGCACGGAGCAGAAGAACAAATGCCTGCTCGCGATGGCTGATGCTTTGGAAGCGCAAAAAAACGCGATTAAGTCTGCCAACGCCCGCGATATGGAAGCGAGCGTCGGTTATGGTTTGAGCGCAGCGATGCAGGACCGCCTCCGATTGGACGAAAAGAGGATCGGAAGCATGGCGAGAGGGTTGCGGGAAGTCGCGGCTTTACCTGATCCCGTTGGGCGCTTGCTCGATGAGCGGCTCCGGCCAAACGGGTTGAAATTACGCAAGATTTCAACGCCAATCGGGGTGGTGGTAATCATTTATGAGTCACGTCCGAACGTAACCGCCGATGCGGCGAGTCTTTGTTTCAAGTCGGGCAATGCCACGATCCTTCGAGGCGGGAAGGAAGCGTTGAATTCGAACCTTGCGATTGCTGAAATCCTGATCGCGGCCGGTAAATCCGCTTTAGATGCTTTTCCCGAGCACGCCATTCAGGTCGTGCCGACAACGGACCGGGAGGCAATTAAAGAACTTCTTTCATTGACTCAATACGTTGATCTTTGCATGCCGCGAGGCGGCGAAGGCTTGATTCGCGCGGTTACCGAGTTTTCCAAGGTGCCGGTGATCAAGCATTACAAAGGGGTGTGCCACGTTTACGTGGACGATCGGGCGGATTTGAAAATGGCCGAGGAAATCGTTTTGAACGCCAAAGTTCAGCGGCCGGCGGTGTGCAATGCGATGGAAACGCTGCTGGTCCACTCCGCGGTCGCGCCGACGTTTCTGCCGAAGCTGGCTCAACGGCTTCAGGAGTATCGCGTTGAGATTCGAGGAGATGCAGTCGCGGCGAGCATTTTGCCTGGTGTGAAGGCGGCAAGCGAGGCTGATTATGCAACCGAATACAACGATTTCATCATGAACGTGCGAGTGGTGGATGGCGTGAGGCAGGCGATCGAGCATATCAATCATTTTGGTTCCGCGCACAGCGATAGCATTGTGACTGCGGACGAGCGCCGGGCGCGTGAGTTCCTGGCGGATGTCGATTCCGCCGCGGTTTATTGGAATGCTTCGACACGGTTCACCGACGGCGGAGAGTTCGGAATGGGCGCGGAAATCGGCATCAGCACCGATAAGATCGGTGCGCGCGGGCCGATGGGACTCGAAGAATTGACCACGTATAAGTGGCTTGGCTTCGGAAACGGACAGGTTCGGGTTTAAAGGATGAGTCTTTCACCCCAAGGTGCGGCCGAATTTGTCCGGTCGCGAATTCCGAGCGGCGGCCTTTTTGCGGGCATGGATTGGCGCATCTCGCCGGCGCCATTTCGGATCGACAGGAAACTTGCGAGCGAACTGGAAAAGCTGGGGCGCGTCCTGTTGCAGTTCAATCGTGCCGTAAACCAGCTTTATCGTAAGAGTTCGTCCGGCCAGATGCCCGAGTGGGTGACCGGCTATCTCGATACTGGTAAGCCAGAGCAGATCGTCGAATGGCAGAGATCAACTGCGTTCAAGAATGATCTCCCCCGTGTCATCCGTCCCGATATCCTCTTGACGGACGAAGGCCTCAAAATCTCGGAATTGGACAGCGTGCCGGGCGGGATTGGGTTGACCGGGTGGCTGAACAAAACATACTCGGAGCTGCGCGCAGAGGGTCAACAGTTCGGAGAGGTTCTGGGGGGCGCGCGAGGAATGCAGGACGGATTCGCTTCGATTTTTCCAGCGGGCAAACGGGTGAACATTGTGATTTCGAAAGAATCCGAGACGTATGCGCCGGAAATGGAGTGGCTCGCAAAGGAGATCGATCCAAACCGCTTTTTCGTGCGCGATGGGCATTACCGCGATTTCGGCGATGGTGAGAGCGTCTATCGCTTCTTCGAGTTGTTCGACGTGCCGAACGTGAAGAACGCCTTCGATATTTTTGGTCGCGCCGAACGGAAGGAGTTGTTTGTAACCGCCCCGCCCAAAGCGATCTTTGAAGAGAAGATGCTTTTTGCGCTGCTCTGGAATCGGAATTTGCGCGAATTCTGGAGGCAGCAACTGGGCGAGGGCTTCCTCAAGCGAATGTTCGAATTGGCGCCTTACTCATGGATTCTCGATCCCGCGCCGTTGCCGCCGCACGCTGCGATTCCCGAACTTGAACTGACGGAGTGGAGCCAGTTGATGACGCTTTCGCAAAAGGAGCGCGACCTGATCCTCAAGCTTTCAGGTTTTTCCGAAAATGCATGGGGCGCGCGTGGCGTGTATTTGGGTAGTGATATGCCGTTAGCCGAATGGGCTCAGGCAGTGCAGACAGCGCTCAATTCGTTTCCGAAGAATCCATTTATCCTTCAGCGGTATCACAAGCCCTCGGCGGTCGAGATCGACTGGGTCGATTTTGCGAGCGGCAAGGTCGAAAAGATGGAAGGGCGGGTTCGGCTCTGTCCCTACTACTTTGTTTCCGGAGAGGGCGACGCGGCGAGGGCAAATCTCGGCGGAGTTCTCGCGACGATCTGTCCGTCCGACAAAAAGATCATTCACGGGATGCGCGACGCGATTCTTGCTCCGGTCGCGGTGGGGTAAGCGGCGGAGGCCTAGGGCGCAACGAGGCGATAGCCGATGGCTGGCTCGGTGACGATCAGTTTCGGCTGGGCTGGATCCTCTTCAATTTTCTCGCGCAGGTGGGCGATGTGAACTCGAAGGTAGTGGCTTTGGGCAACGGCGTTCGGTCCCCAGACTTCAGCAAGAAGGTGGCGATGGGTGAGAACCTTTCCGGCGTGGGTAACAAAGAGCCGAAGGAGAGCATATTCGATGGGGGTCAATTTGATTTCCTGGCGGCGTTTGCGCACAATCCTGGCGGCAAGATCGACCTCGAGAGCTCCGGCGGTGAAAACCGCATCAGCGGGCTGCCCTTGAGCGTGACGCAACGCAGCGCGAACCCGCGCGAGCAACTCGCCGGCGCCGAACGGTTTGGTCACGTAGTCATCGGCTCCGGCATCGAGGGCGCTAATCTTGTCATCTTCGCGGTCGCGCACGCTAAGGATTATAACGGGGGCAGGACTCCATTCGCGAAGGCGTTTGAGCACAGCCAGCCCGTCCAGATCGGGCAAGCCCAAGTCGAGTAATATGACGTCGGGCCGTCGTTGGGCGGCCTGGACAATACCCTCATTCCCGGTAGGGGCGTCGAAGACGCGGTAACCGTTTGACTCCAAGGTGACACGCAGCAAGCGACGAATTTGCGGTTCGTCATCAATGACGAGAGCGATCGGAGGGATTTTGTTCTGCCCGGAGCTCATGGCAGTGGCTCGACGCGAGGGGGTTCGGAGAGTGGCAGATGCAAGGAAAAGATAGCGCCGCCGCCGGGGCGATTTGCCGCCGTAATATGTCCGCCCTGCGCTTCGACGAATCCTTTCGCGATGGTCAAGCCGAGGCCGCTTCCACCGGCGGGCGCATTCGGCGCACGGAAAAACTTGTCAAAAATTCTAGGCAAGAATTCGGGAGAAATTCCGGGACCGCGATCAGCGACACTCAAAACCAGATTGCCATCGACGAAACGGATTCGGACTTCGACTGAAGTGCCGGCCGGTGTGTGCGTCGCCGCGTTTAGAAGCAGATTGGCAAGGGCGTGTTGCACGAGAGAAAAATCGAACCTTGCCAGCATTGGATCGGGGGAGAGTTCCTGTTTCACCGGATAGGCGGCCAGTTCTTTCTCCAACTCCCGAATTGCGGTTTGGACGAGGTCGCGGGCGTCGTACCAATCGAACCGAGGCACGACTTTTCCGGACTCCAATCGGGCCACATCGAGAAGATTACCAACAATTCGGTTCAGGCGTGAATTGGCCTCCTGGATTTCAGCGACGAGAAGGTGGCGGTGCTCGCGCGGAGCATCGTCGGCAGCGGCCAAGGCACTGGCAGCGCTGGTGCTGGCGGCCAAAGGGGTGCGCAATTCGTGAGAGATGGAATTCAGGAGAACGCGGCTGAGCCGTTCGGATTCGGCGAGCAAATGGGTTTGTTCGGCGGCAGCGCGGAGTTCAATACGGTCCAGGACGAGGGCTGATTGCCGGGCAAAGGCTTCAAGCAAGTCGCGCTGGGCGAGTGGAAGATTCTGGCCGGGAAGATCAATGGCGAGAACGCCGAAGGCCTTTCGTTCGGTGGCCAGGGGCAAGTGGAGGGCGATCGCGCCGGGAAGATTGTCGGTAAAGCGGCCGGCGGCCTTGCGATGGCGAAAAACCCAATCACTGACGCTTAACTCCTTTTCGTCGAGAGCAAGGGCACTGTCGGGATGGAGGGACAGGTTTTCAGCCGCAACGAGACTGACGGCGGCGGGCGCGCGGAAGACGCGATTGACCTGACCAATGAGCTGCCAAACAACTTCGTCACGCGAGCCGGCTTCGGCAAATTCGCGAGTCAATTCGTATAAGGCAGTCGAGCGTTCCTCGCGGCGGCGTTCGGCTTCGCCTTGGGCGCGAATACGCGCGACGAGCTGGCCGAGCACGATGGCAACGACGAAATAAGTGCCGAAGAGAATGCCGTCTTCCGCTCGTTGAATTACGAACGTGAATCGGGGTGGGAGGAAAAAGAAGTTCCAGGCCAAAGCGCTGAGAGCGCCTGCGAGCAAAACGGGACCGCGTCCGACAAACAGGGCAAGAACAACAACTGCCATCAGAAACACAAGGCCGGGCACGCGCGGGCCGGACAAAGCCATGAGGCCCAGGTTAACCACGCCCGTTCCCCCCACAACGCAAGCAGCGAACAGGTATTGATTGAAATTCGAAGGAATCGCCGGCTGCCAGCGGGATGTTTCTGGAGTAGAGGCATTCTTTTCGGCTTTGACGACGTGCAGATCAATATCGCCGCTTTCCTGCATCAAACGTCGGAGCAAACGGCTGCTTCGGACCCAATTGAACAAACCAAACCCGGCGGGTTTCCCGAAGATAATTTGAGTGACGTTGCGTTCCCGCGCGATACGCAACAGGCCGCGTGCCAGGTCTTCATCCGTGGTTGTGATTACTTCGGCGCCCAATTCACGGGCGGCATCCAGGTTTCGCGCGAGCCGGGTTTGGGCGGCGTCGCTCAGCGGACGCGAGCCCTCTACATGGACGGCCAACCAGGGACAGCGGAGTTCATCCGCCATGCGGCGGGTCCAGCGAGTTAGCGGTTCCGAAAGGGGGCTGGGACCGACGGCGACCAACAAACGGTTGCCCGTTTTCCAGGCGCGAGTGGTTGGTTCGGTACGTCGAAACTCGACGGTATCTTCGCCCACATGATCGGCGACGAGGCGCAAGACGAGTTCGCGGAGGGCGGTCAGGTTCGCTTCGCGAAAAAAGCTCTGAATGGCGGCGGCGGCGCGGTCCGGGACATAAACCTTTCCTTCGTGCAATCGTTGTACGAGTTCGTGCGGAGGGAGGTCCACAAGTTCAAGCACGGCATGGTCCAGGATGCTATCCGGCACCGTCTCGCGAATCTCGGCGCCAGTTATTTGCCGGACGGTATCGGAACGGCTTTCGATATGTTGGACGTTGACGGTTGTAAAAACATCAATGCCTGTGTCGAGCAGTTCCTGGACATCCTGCCAGCGTTTGGGGTGGCGGGAACCAGGCACGTTGGTGTGGGCCAATTCATCGACAATGGCGAGTTGAGGGCGCCGCGCGAGGACAGCAACCAGATCCATTTCCGTGAGGGCGACCCCTCGATAATCGATGGTCCGACGTGGAATGTGAGGGATTCCTTGCGCGAGCGCATCCGTTTCCTCGCGCGCGTGGGTTTCGACGTAGCCGATAACGACGTCACAACCCGCCTTTAGCTCGCGATGAGCGGCTTCGAGCATGGCGAAGGTTTTACCAACACCGGGAGACATGCCGAGGAAGATCTTGAGGTGGCCGCGTCCTTGCCGCAATTCAGCTTTTTGAATCGCGGCGAGCAGCAAGTCCGGGTTTCTTTGGGTCAGGTCAGCCATGTTACGAGAGAAGGCGCCCGGCAGGAGGGAAGGAAGAACCGTGGAACGGTTTGAAATCTCCGCGGTAAAATTTGGCGGGAAATGTGAAATTACTGGAATTACGGGCGTTTTTTGTGAGATCAACTGGGAAATTTCCATTTCGGAAGATTCGCCTCTTGGTGGCTGGCTGGGTTGAAATTCTCATAATTCATTCCGCATGGCAGAGCGAATGGCGAATGCGGACTGGTCGTAAGATCCGACCCGCTTCGAGAGATATGAGGGAGGCAAGCCAGCCGGTTTCGGTTCGCTCTGAAACGAAAAGATTTTCGCTTTAGAATTCTTAAAGCCCTGGGCGGTTACGAACGAACGAAACATTACTATGCTCGTGCGACGCCTAAACGGGGGTGAGAAGTTCTCCGCTCAGAGGACTTTTCACACACGCCAAGCCGAAGGCTATGTTCTAGTTTGAGATTGGAGCCGAAGAGACTGGAAAAGGCAAGAGGGAAATTAGACTCGTTGACTCGTTGATGGTCGGACCTGGCGCGGGTGGGTGCGGTCGATGTTGAAGTAAGTCGATGATCCGAGTGACCAGCCTTATTGTTCAGCGCGATGACAATAACTTCACAGGGGGCAGCCAATTGGACGCGGGCCACGGTGTGCCGACGGAACCATTGGAGCCAATGATGAGGCTTAACACCCAAGATAATCAGGTCAAAACCATGCTGAGCGGCGTAATCAACGATGACCTCGTGGGCGTAACCCGGGACGATGGCTGTTTTGAATTGGAGGGAGGGACCGAAATCGCGCTGGATTGCGTCAAAAAAACGCGTTGCCCTGGCTGCCGATCGCTGGGAAATGACCGGCCAATCGGTTGGACCGACGCTGGACACAACGGAGATGAAATCGATTACCTGCAGCAGTGTAATGGAGTCGTTGTGGTTCGCCAGTTCAAGAGCGTTTTTGATTGCCTCGATGGAGCAATCTGAGCAATCCAAAGGCACGAGAATCTTCGCGGAAGATTTTTCAGAACCTTGGTTTCGACTCACCGAGCTATCGGCTTTCATATGGAAATAATTCACTGGTTTGATGGTTGTTCCCAATCAAGGATGAGGGTGAAGCCATTAAGATTTTGTTAATACTCGCCATCACCTCCAGGTTTTCTCCCGTTCATAACGATCCTCACTTCGGGTTGCCCGAGTTCTGATCGAGCGCGAGGTTAAGTGCCAGAACATTGACACCGGAGTCTCCGAGAATTCCAAGATCCGGTTGGTCGGTGTTCTGTCGGATTAGTTCGCCTATTCTGTCCTTCGTCAGGCCGCGGGCCTTAGCGACTCGCGGAACCTGCAGTTCGGCGTTGCGGAGACTAATATGGGGATCGAGCCCGCTAGCCGAGGCGGTGACGGCATCGGCAGGCACGGATTCTGTATCTTTAAGTCCGTTTTCTTTCCTATAGGCTTCGATGCGGTCTTTGATGGCGTCATTCAGTTTTTGGGAGGTTGGCCCGAGATTACTGCCGCTGGAGTTTGCGGCGTCGTAACCGTTGCCCGCGGCAGAGGGACGCGGATGGAAATACTTTTCGGCGGCGAATCCCTGACCGATCAAGCGCGAGCCCCGGACTGTTCCGTCATTATCCACGATCAGGCTTCCGTTCGCTTTATTACGGAAGGCAGCCTGGGCGATGCCGAAAACGACCAAAGGATAAATTCCGCAACAGACCACGACGAGAATGATGGTGGACATGACCGCGCCACGAATTTCGGAGAATAGTTGTTTCATATTAGAGCGTGTTAAAAACGGTAGCAATAACGTGGGAAGACTTGCTTTTCCGATTTCCACCAAGATAACAGAGCCGACTCACGTCGGCTGCTACGGGAGATGGACCTTGCAGACATGTTATACATTGTAAAAAGGCTCAAACGAGTTTTAGAGCGGTAATAATCACATCGATCAATTTGATGCCGACGAACGGGATAATTATTCCACCAAGCCCGTAGATAAGGAGGTTGCGTTGCAATGTCGCCAAGGCGCCGATCGGGGTGTACTTCACTCCGCGTAACGCCAAAGGAATGAGCGCAATGATGATGAGCGCGTTGAAAATAACGGCGCTGAGAATGGCGCTCATGGGACTCTGCAGCCGCATGATGTTGAGCGGCGCAATCGCCGGGAAGGTCGCCATAAGCATGGCGGGAATGATGGCAAAATACTTCGCAACATCATTGGCAATGCTAAAAGTGGTGAGCGAACCGCGCGTGATGAGCATTTGTTTTCCGATCTCAACGATGTCGAGCAGTTTGGTCGGATTGCTGTCGAGGTCCACCATGTTGCCGGCCTCGCGCGCCGCTTGCGTGCCGGTGTTCATGGCCACGCCGACATCGGCTTGAGCGAGCGCGGGCGCATCGTTGGTACCGTCTCCGGTCATCGCGACGAGATGACCGACGGCTTGTTCCTCGCGGATGCGCTTGAGTTTTTGTTCGGGGGTCGCCTGGGCCATGAAATCGTCCACTCCGGCTTCGGCGGCGATGGCGGCGGCAGTTAAAGGATTGTCGCCGGTGATCATCACGGTGCGAATGCCCATTTTACGCAGATCCGCGAAACGTTCCTTAATACCGCCCTTCACCACGTCTTTGAGGTGAACTACGCCCAAAACTTCACGGCTTTCCGCGACCACCAGGGGGGTGCCACCTGAGCGGGATATTTCGTCCACACCCTGGGTGACCTCTTTCGGAAATGCGCCCCCCAATTGGTCCACGTAAACCCGAATGGCTTCCGCGGCTCCTTTGCGAATTGAGCGAACGGGCTGTCCATCACGCGCCGGAAAATCAACACCGCTCATGCGCGTTTGGGCGGTGAACGGAATAAAATTCGCATTAGGCTCGGCGATTTCGCGAGCTCGCAAATTGAATTGCTGTTTGGCAAGAACCGCGATGCTGCGGCCTTCGGGAGTTTCATCCGCGAGAGACGCGAGTTGCGCGGCATCGGCAAGGCGCTCCGGTTTAATTCCGGGAGCGGCCAGAAAGGCGGCGGCCATGCGATTGCCCAAAGTGATCGTGCCGGTTTTGTCCAGAAGAAGCACATCCACATCCCCCGCGGCTTCGACCGCGCGGCCACTCATGGCCAGAACGTTGCGCTGGAGAACTCGATCCATTCCGGCGATACCAATCGCACTGAGAAGGCCGCCGATGGTGGTTGGGATCAAACAAACCAGCAGCGCGACCAGAACCGGAATTGAAAAGATGACGCCGGAATAGACACCAAAAGGTCTCAAAGTGACGGACACCAAAAGAAAAATCAGGGTGAGCGCCGAAAGCAAAATTGTGAGCGCGATTTCGTTTGGGGTTTTTTGACGTTGCGCGCCTTCGACCAGCGCGATCATTCGATCGAGAAAGCCGCAGCCTTTCTCCATCGTTACGCGAATCACAATGCGGTCGCTAAGAACGCGCGTTCCGCCGGTCACCGCGCTGCGGTCCCCACCGCTTTCGCGAATGACCGGAGCCGATTCGCCCGTGATCGCCGCTTCGTCAACGCTGGCGATGCCTTCGATGACATCGCCATCCGCTGGGATCACATCGCCCGCCTCACACACAACCAGATCCCCTTTTTGCAGATCTGGCGCGGGAAGTTTTTCTTCCTTACCATTGCGCAAAAGCCGAGCCATCGTTTCCTTGCGAGCTTTTCGCAAGCTGGCGGCCTGAGCTTTGCCGCGGCCTTCCGCCACGGCCTCAGCGAAATTGGCAAACAGGACAGTGAACCAAAGCCAAATGGCGAGCTGGGCAATGAACCCGCGTTCGGCCGGTGAGGTAAATATCCCGACGGTGGTGAGGGCCGCGCCGACCATTGTGACAAACATCACCGGATTCTTAATCATCAGGCGCGGATTCAGCTTCTTGAACGAATCGCCAATCGCCGGCCGGACGATGTTCCAGTCAAAGAGAGATTGAGACTTCGGATTCATTGCAGTCATCTAAAACAGTTTTCCCTGGAGCATGAGGAAGTGTTCAACGATCGGCCCCAGAGCGAGCACGGGCAGGAAATTCAGCGCGCCGATCAAGAGGACGGTGCCAATCAACAGAACGAAGAACGTGCCGCCGGACACTGGAAACGTTCCGGCACTATCCGGCGCGACTTTCTTCGCCGCCAGCGAACCGGCGAGAGCGATGATCGGCACGATCATCAAAAAGCGCCCGACCAGCATGGAAAGGCCGAGAGTGGTGTTGTACCAGGGTGTATTCGCGGTCAACCCGGCGAAAGCGCTTCCGTTATTTCCCGTTCCGGAACTGAACGCGTAAAGCACCTCGCTCAGACCATGCGGACCGTTGTTATTCAACACCGCCAGCCCCCATTCGCTCACTGCCGCCCAGGCGGAAAAGCCTAAAATCGAAAGGCACAAAATGAGCAACGACAACATCGCCATCTTCACGTCATAAGACTCGATTTTTTTGCCCAGATATTCGGGCGTGCGGCCAACCATCAAGCCAGCGATGAAGACGGCGAGCACAACAAAGACCAGCATTCCGTAGAGGCCCGCGCCCACACCGCCGATGATGATTTCGCCGAGTTGGATGTTAAACAGGGGAACGAACCCTCCGAGGGCCGTGAATGAATCGTGCATCGAATTGACCGCCCCGCAGGAGGCATCCGTCGTGATCGTCGCAAATAGGGCGGAATTAAAAACGCCGAAGCGAACCTCCTTTCCTTCCATGTTTCCGTCGGCGACGGCCACGCCGAGCTTCTGGTGAATCGGATTGCCAGCAGCTTCCGCCCACCAGCACACGAGGACGCCGCCGATGAATACCGCCATCATTACCGCCCAGACGGTCCAGCCGTGGCCCTGGTTCTTCACCATGCGACCCAGGTAATAGGTTAAACCGCTGCCAATGGCGAAAATCGAAAGCATCTGGAGGAAATTCGAAAGCGGCGTTGGGTTCTCGAAGGGATGCGCGGCATTCGCATTCGCATAGCCTCCGCCATTCGTGCCGAGCATTTTGATCGCGATTTGGGACGCCATCGGACCTTGCACAATCGATTGTTCCTCGACTTTTTGGTCGACAAGGACCGGCGTGTTGGTCATTACGGGCTGTCCCTTTTCATCGAGCTTTGGTACGGTCACCATCACTGCGCTGTTGTTTTCCATGACGCGTTTGCCCTGCGCATCGAGTTTGGGTATCTCCACGGTGACAGCGACATTTGTCGTTACCGGGTGACCTTTGTCATCCACCTTTGGAACTTGAATGGTAAATGGCTCGGTCAATTTTGCTTTCGTGTAAGGTTTGAAATTTTGAATCATCCCCTGCGAAACCAAAAACACGGAAAAGACAACACAAACGGGCAGCAGGAGATAATAGGTCACGCGCACGAGATCGACCCAGAAATTCCCAATCGTTTTTGCTGAATGTCGCGCGATTGCGCGCACGAGCGCTGCGGCGATAGCAATACCTGTAGCGGCGGACACGAAATTGTGCAGGGTGAGTGCGACCATCTGCGATAAATACGACATCGTGGTTTCGCCGACATAACTCTGCCAGTTGGTGTTCGTCGTAAAACTCACCGCAGTATTGAAAGCAAGATCTGGTGAAACCGGGCCAAGGCCCTGAGGATTGAGCGGCAACAAATCCTGGAGACGCAGAATGGCATAGGTAAAAACGCAACTCACGAAGCTGAACAGCAGCATCGCCATCGTGTATTGTTTCCAATCATGTTCCTTTTGCGGATCGACGCCGATCAATCGATACGTCAGTCGTTCCAAGGGTCGCAGCACCGGATCAAGTGACGTTTTCCCCGCGGCATCCAGGATGCGCAATAGATAGAGCCCGATGGGTTTAGTGATCACGCTCAGAGCGAGCACGAAGAGGGCAAGTTGAAGCCAGCCAGAAGTTTGCATATCCAGTCCTTAGAATCTCTCCGGGCGAATCATGGCCCCGAATAAATAGATAAAGAGCAACAACGAGATAATGCCGACGACAATCGTTTCCATAAGTTCTTAAAGTTTTTCGCAGAAACGGACGTAAAGGGCGCTCATGATGAAGAACAGCACTACAACTCCGACAAAGATTAAGTCACTCATAGTAATTGCTTCCCCGGCCGGGCCTGGAACCGCGACCCTCTTTATCAATGAAATTATGATCGAAAATCTCTCATGCGTGTTCGCAGGCTAAACGCACTCAAAGGCTGCCGTACGGATAGGGGGCGGGCTAATTAAGATGGCCCCAAAAGAGGTTAAGAAATTGTTAAGACGGAAAGGCTGGCAGTTCCCGTTGGATGGGTGGTGGAAAGACAGCCTCAGGCTTGCCACCGAGTTCGATCAAAGTTGCGGAGATCAAGAAAACTGCATTTATGAAGAGGAATAAGAGAGGTTTCAAAAACGCGAGTCCTACATCATTCTGAACAATTGCCCCGCGGAACCGCCCCTGTGCGGTCATAAGCCCACTCGGAACTTCTTGTCGCGCGCGGGAGAAGCGGCTATTTTTCGAGCAAGTTCATACCAGATGAAAACACGATCTTCTCAGGATTCCCCGGATGCTGGTTCGCGCTCTCTCGCCGGCTTCACTTTAATTGAGCTGCTCGTCGTCATTGCGATCATTGCGATTTTGGCGAGCCTTCTTCTGCCGGCTCTGGCCAGCGCGAAGGATCGAGCGCAACGCACCATTTGCATCAATAATAACAAACAGCTTGGGCTCGCGACGCACATGTACTCGGCGGACAACCGAGAGGTTATGCCGCATCCTAACTGGAACGCGCCCTGGGTGCCGGGCTGGCTTTACGCCCCGGTGAACAACGCGGTGCCGGACCTCTATCGTGCGCCGTACCTCACCAATCCCGTGGCCGCTTACCAGGGCGGACAGCTTTGGCAGTACATGGGCGCAATGCGCAGTTATCGTTGTCCCGCGGACCGCACCAACACCGCAACTTTTAAGGCGCGGGCAAACAAATTGGCAACTTATGTTGCGAATGGCGCGCTTTGTGGATACGGAGCCCTGAAGCCGGATGGAAAAACCTATAAGAACTCGGATTTTATTCCAGACGCGTTTATGATGTGGGAACCGGATGATACCAATCCAACTCCTGGTTATGGATACAATGACGGCTCGAGCTATCCGGATCCGGCTGTTGATGGTGGTCTCGGAAAACGTCACGGTAAAAACGGCGGTGTCGTGCTGGCGATTGATGGCCACGTCGAAATTGTCAAGTACGATACCTGGAAAAGAGAGTCCGAGCTTCCGACGAAGAATCGAATGTTTTGTAATCCGGGAACGGCGAACGGACGCTGACTTTTATCCCTTTTTCTTTCGGGCGACGACGAAGCCATTGAACATGTAATAGCGCAGCGGCGTTGCGTTCAGAAAAAAGTCGATTGGTTTCGAGACATACCGGTCCGTGCAGAATACGTTCTGAACCTCACACCCGGCTCGCTTAAGGAAGAAAGCAATCTCCAAAGGATTGGTCGCGACAATGGCGTCGTCATCCGGCGTGAAAGGCTGTTTCACGATAGGGGTCATCTTATCAAACCGCACGCTTTGAGGGTTCTCGCGCATCTGAGATCGTTTCTCTCGCAGGCGCCGCCAATTTCCCAGTTTGTTCTTTACCCCGCGCATTTTCGCGTGGTAATCGCGAAATCCGAAAACGCGCATAAAATTCGGGCTTGAGATGACGATCTTCCCGCCCGGCGCCACCACTCGGACCACTTCGCGGATGAAATCTTCCGGTTCTTCGACATGCTCGAGAACGTTCAAAGCGCCGGCCGTATCGAAATAGTTGTCCGCGAACGGAAGGTGCTTGCCGTCATAAAACTGGCAGCGCGAAGAAAACTTCCTGGCGCGGGCGATGTTCGGCTCCGAGACATCCACGCCGTGCGCTTCAAAACCCGCCTCGGTCAGGCGCGCCACGACCTGGCCAGCCCCGCAACCGACATCCAGCGCCCGCCCCGCGGCCCGGTCAGGCTTTAATGTATCCGCAAATTTTGCGTAGAAATTGGCATCCCAATTCGCGAGAAATTCCGCGTACTCTTCGTTATGCTTATAGGTTTCCTGGTGGCTCATCTGGGAATCAAATCGTTCCTTTCGAGAAATTAGAGGAGCGATTTAGAAAAGCCACAATCAAAAGTTGACCTGTTTTCCTTCGATGACACTCTTCCGAATGTAACTAATTGGGTGGTCAAGTCGTGCTACTAACCCGACTTTCGCAACTCACCGTGAATTTCATCATTTTTGAGAGGGGCGGCTTCTCGCCGACAAGACATTTTAGCCGCCCAACTCGCTTTCCAATTGCGCAAAAACAAACTGCGCGGGACCCGCACTTGCGTCGTGAACGTGTCTATGAGGCCTGTTTCGCCTTGAGCTCCGCTACTTCCGCCTCGAGTTCGCGCATGCGCCGGATCATCTCCGGAAGTTGTTGTACGCCGATCCATTGGCGTTTGGCTTGCTTGTCCGGCATGGCGGGTATTCCAAGCACCTTGCCGCCATCGGGAACGTCGCGCATCACACCCGATTTCGCGCCGACCACCGATTGCTTTCCTAATGTAAGATGTCCCGCGATGCCGGATTGCGACGCAATTACCACATAGTCACCGAGCCGTGTACTGCCCGCGAAACCTACCTGGCCCATCACCAGGCAGTGCGCCCCCATCACGACGTTGTGCGCTACATGCACAAGGTTATCGATTTTCGTCCCACGACCGATGACGGTCGAGCCAATGGCGGCACGGTCAATCGCGGCATTGGCGCCGATCTCGACGTCATCCTGAATGAGGACGTTCCCAACCTGCAAAACCTTTCGATGCCGGCCTTCGTCAAAGACATATCCGTAACCATCAGAGCCGATGACCGTGCCGGCATGGATGCTGACCCGGTGACCAATGCGCGTTCCGGGATAAATAGTAACATTTGGGAAAAGAGAGACGTCGTCGCCGACGTGACAGTCCCGACCCAAATTATTCCCTCCCATAAGAACGGACCGCGCCCCAACGCGCGACCGTGCTCCGACTACGACGTTCGGACCGATATGCGCGGTGGAATCGACCTGAGCGGATTGCGCGATCACTGCGCTGGGATGAATGCCCGCTGGATACTCGTCGGGTGGGAAAAAAAATGGTAATAACCGGGCCACCGCCACGCGTGCGTTCGCGACGAGAAGCAATGGTTTCTTTACGCTCTTGAACGGGCCGGAAACAAGAATCGCAGACGCCTGGCTTTGCTCGGCCGCGGCGAAATAAGTCTCGTTTTCAGCGAAAACGAGGTCTCCCGGTTTGGCGGCGTCGGCGGTGGAGAAACCGGTGATTTGAGTCGAACCATCCCCGCTGATTTCGCCCTGAATCTGCCCGGCTATTTGTGAAAGGGTAAGGTTCATTCGAGCGGAGCGGGCATATTCAAGAGATTACATTACGCGGTGCGAAGCGACCTTATTTCGCGAAGTGAAATCATCCGCTGGGCATCCACATCCCACACTTTCAGGCGCAGACAGCGAAAAATATCGCGCGGGCTGAGCGAAGTGGGCTTTGACTGTCGCAACTCCGGCAAATCCCGTAGCGCTTCGGGCAAACGGTAAAAAGGAATCCGGGCGTTGAGATGGTGGATATGGTGGTATCCGATATTCGCGGTGAACCACGCCATGATTCGATTGGTCTTTAAGAAGCTCGAAGACTCGAGCGCGGCCTTTTCGTAGGTCCACCCTCCTTTGTCCCGAAACGAAACGCCTGGAAAGTTGTGTTGCGCGTAAAAAAGGTACGTTCCGATCGCATAAGCGATAAAGTGCGGAATGGTCTGAGCGAGTAACAGGGCCTTCCAATCGAAGAGCCAAAGAATCGCGCAAGCAATGCCGATGTGGATAAGCAAAGCTGCCAAACAATCCCAATGTTGTTTTGGTTTCTTCAGGAAGGGGTTGATGCACATTCCATAGAGGAACATGAAGAGGTAGCCGGAGAGAATCGTGAGGGGATGTCGAATAAAGAGATATTTGAAGCGCGCGCCTTTCGAGGATTTTAGATACTGCGCTTTCGTCATGATCGGAAATGAACCGATGTGCGACCCTCGCAATTTCGAATTATGATTGTGGTGGTAGTTATGCGAACTTCGCCAGATGCTGGTCGGACTCAACCCGTAAATTCCGAAAAGCCGCATGAGAAATTCCGCCGCGCGTGATTTGGGGAGGATCGCGTGATGCTGTTGATCGTGGTAAATCACAAAGAGCCGCAAGATCAAAAGGCCGGCCACAGTGCTGCACGCAACTCTTCCCGAAAAATGAAAATCCCAAAGAGTGCCGGTTATGGCCAACCCGAGAAGGAGCGCTGTGGAAGACACATACCACCAACTTCTTCGCGAGGAATCACTGGCGTAAAACCTTGTCGCCGACATCAAATCTGACCCGGTGCGCATCCAAAAAAGCTTCGTGAGATTATAAGTACGACCACGTCCTTTTCCAACTCAAATCTTCCCTTTTTTCTTCCCTTTTCCTGTGATGAGGCGATTGAATTTGGGCGTAACCCTCGAGGGGGATCAAACCGGAACTATGAATTTCTTCTCAGATGAAATGCGCCGTAATCCGTATCCGATCTACGATCAGATGCGGGCCAACAACCCCGTTTTTCACATCCCCCCGCCGTTTAACGCCTGGCTCATCTTTGATTATGAAGGCGTGAAACGCGCGCTGAGCGACCATGAAACATTCAGTTCCGCCGTCCCTGCCCCCCGCAACTGGTTTATCTTTTTCGATCCGCCGAGCCACACCAAGTTGCGCGGGCTCATCTCACGCGCCTTCACTCCCAAAAGCATCGCCAATCTCGAACCGCGCATTCGAGAACTGTCGCGTCAGCTTCTGGACCAGATGGGCGACCGTCGCGAGGTCGAACTCGGCGGGGAGTACTCCGTTCCGTTGCCGATGAAAGTCATCGCCGGCATGATCGGCATTCCCGACCACGAATGGGCCCGCTTCAAAGGATGGAGCGATGCGATCCTCAGGCTCAGCTATGCCCGATCTGGCGGGCCGGAAGCGGCCGAAGCGGCCGCCGCCTTCACGGCGGTAACCGCTGAGATGAACACCTACCTCGCAGAAATGATCGCCGAGCGTAAAAAATCGCCGAAAGACGATCTCCTCACACGCCTGGTCGATGCTGAAGTGGACGGTGAACGGTTGACCCATGAAGAAATTCTGGGCTTTTTTCAGCTTCTGGTCGTCGGCGGGCAGGAAACCACCACCAACCTCATCAACAATGCCATCCTCTGCTTGATCGAACATCCAGACGAGCTTGCCCGTCTTCGAACGAGCCCGGAGTTGTTGCCATCGGCGATTGAGGAAGTCCTCCGTTTCCGCGCTCCTTTGCACTGGATCATGCGCACGCCGCGGCACGACATCGAAATCAACCGGAAAACGATCCCTGCGGGAAAACTCGTCCTGGCGATGATCGGCTCGGCAAACCGTGACAGCAAGCATTTCAACGAACCGGCCCGTTTCGACATCACTCGCAATCCGAACCCTCACCTCGCTTTCGGTCACGGGATTCATTCCTGTCTTGGCGCCGCGCTCTCCCGGATGGAAGCCAGAATCGCCCTCTCTGATATATTAGAGCGTTGGAAGCACTTCGAACTCGCGACGGATCAACCCTGGTCTCCTCGAAAAGCGCTGCATGTCCACGGCCCCGCCGAATTGCCGATTCGCTTCCAGAATTAAGAATTCGTAGCAGCCAACGCAAGGAGGCTCTGATCTTCTCCGTGATTCACCAGGAGAGAGACGGATGTTTGCCCCGGCGACGTTATTACGGCCCTCAGTCTAAGCGGCTCCTGGCGCCCCAAAAAGCTCCTTCTCCCTGCGAAAGCTCTCACGAACATCTCCTATATAATTCTCAATATCTTCGCGCGTTATATCGAACAAGTGTAAGACAGCCGGGTCCGGATGCACTACGTAATCGGGATTCCCAAGACCTTGCCCCAAATGATAGGCAAGGATGTTGGCGAGATAAACAATCCCGGCGAGCCGCGCATGCGCGCGCGCGCTTTTTGGAGCGTGATGAAAAGCAACCGCCGCCACGATATTATCGGGAAAATTCCAGTGCTTCAGCAACCTGCCGCCAACGGCCGCATGATCCATTTTGAAACGGGCTTGTTCGAGTTGCCACAAAATCTGGTTCACTTCCCTGGATTTATGCAATACCTCCGCGTACTCGGCGGGAGACGCCTGCCCAAGCACGACCTTCCCAAGATCGTGAAGCAACCCTGCAGTAAATGCGACTTCCGGGTCTTCCCCTTTATCTCGCGCAATGATTTGAGCGGCGGCCGCGGCGGCCAGCGAATGATTCCACAGATCGAGTGTTTCCAATTCGCCCACCTGCGGCGGCTTCATCAGAACGGGGGAAGCGACAACCTTCGTGACGATCCCGTACATCTCCCGCAGTCCCAACCGGAAAACCGCCGTCTGAATCGTTTCCGCGCGCTGCCCCCCCGCAAACGTGGCGCTATTGCAGACCCGCAGGACATCTGCCGTCAGCCCCGGATCAACCCGGATGACATCAGCGAGTGACTCGCTATTGACTTCGGGGTCATCAAGCAAAAGCAGAAGTCGAGGGACGAGTTCGAAGGCAGGCGGGAGGAATTCGGTTTCGACAATATAATTCGAAAGATCCTTCACGCTGAATGTGCTGTTAATCAAAACAATTAGTCTTATCCAGATTGAGCGGCGCCACTTTCCGAAAGGCAACGGCAGATAACCGCACGCGGCGGCAGAGCACAAGAAAATTCCGGGGGAAATAAAATACGGCCGCGAATGTGGCGCTCTCTGTCTGAGCCCATCCAAAGATTAGATGCTGTGAACGCGACAAACCGCAATTGTCCTTTTATGGTAAACTGATTAGGAAATGCCAGAACTGGGAAAACTTTTATTCGTCTGCGGGCTTCTTCTTTCTGGCTTGGGATTGTTGCTTTGGTCGGGCGTCGGACGCGGTTGGTTCGGCCAGTTGCCGGGAGATATCAGCTACAGTAAGGGAAATTTCAGCTTCCACTTTCCGTTGATGACCTGCCTGATTGTGAGCGCGATTTTAACGCTGCTGATGTGGCTGTTTCGAAGATAATCTTCCTGCCAATCCAAGCGGACAAAAGGGCGCACATTAAATCAGCATTAGCCAAAAAGCCGTTGCCTTTCCGCTCGGTTAGTGAGAACCTGCTGTCATCAGAAAATCCATGCACAAACAGTCGCCATCCCGGAATGCGTTTACACTAATTGAGTTGCTGGTTGTCATCGCGATCATTGCCATCCTCGCGAGCATGCTCCTGCCCGCCCTCGCCAAAGCTAAAACCAAGGCGCAAGGCATCAAATGCATGAACAATCTGAAGCAGTTGCAAATCGTCTGGCATCTCTACGCCGGTGATTACAACGAGAAGACGCCCACTTCCGGCTACACCAAACCGCTGGAGCCGACTGCGTGGGTGGATGGATGGCTCGATTTCAATGGAAGCAATCCGGACAACACGAATACCACCGCCCTGAAAGATCCGAACAAAAGCAAGTTCGCTTACTATCTCACCACTGTTGACGTCTATAAATGTCCGGCCGACCTCAGCACGGTAAAGACCGGAGGAAAAATCCTGCCGCGGGTCCGAAGCATGAGCATGAGCCAGGCTTTCGGCCCCGGTGATTGGCTTGACCCGGGCGGGTTCGGCGTAAATCCCAGCACTCACAAATATCGCGTTTACTATAAAGCCAGCGATATCGTTGATCCCTCTCCCGCCATGTGCTGGGTATTGCTCGATGAACATCCCGACAGCCTTAACGCCGGGGGATTTGCCAATATGATGGTGGAAAACCCGGCTTCTGCCCGAATCATCGATTTTCCCGCCAGTTATCACAACGGAGCCGCTGGTATTTCTTTCGCCGATGGTCACGCCGAAATTCGCAAATGGGTCGATCCGCGCACCCGGGTGGCCGCCAAATACAAAGACGGCGTCCTCGCCCTGAACGTAGCGTCCGCCAATAATCTCGACATGGTCTGGCTTTCAGATCGCACCTCGAGCCGATTGAAGTGATTCAAACGCGGGATGACGTCAGGGGTCTTCCTTTTTCGTTGCCGAACCGGTTTGAAAACTTGGGGTAACGTTTCAATTCGTCTATCTTTTATTTCCGCAGGTTTTCGCTACCTTCAAGGGATGGAAGAACCCGGCATTAAGGTCGTGGGAAGGCGAAAGGCGCCTGAGACACCGGAGGAAAGTTTCTGGCACGCCCAAAAGCTGATCGCCCAAATGAATTTGCTTAATCCTTATCCCCGGCCCCGCGGGTTTGTGGCGAAATTTAAGACATATGAAGATTACGCCGCCTGGCGAAAAGGGCACGCGAATCCTCGCCTTTGGTGATTGTGAGCGAATTCCCCCCACTGCTCCGAGTGTGTTCACTTTTAAATGAAGCTGACGCCCGTTACATTGTTATTGGCGGCTACGTTGTATTTTGCACGGTCTGACTCGGACGACCGAGGATGTGGATATGTGGATATCCTGGTTGAGGATTCCGATGACAACCTGCTAAAAGTTATTAGCGCACTCGCGAAAATGCAGGACGGGGCAGCGGCAGAATTAGCGCCAGAAGACTTTCGAACGAATCTAATGTGCCCTTCCTCGGAATGGAATCGCTGCTCGCCAGCAAATCCACGTATCGAGAAAAAGATCAGATTGACCTTCAGCAACTTCGAGCGCTGAAAGACCGAAAAAAGGGAAAGTGACTTCGACTCGTCGCTGAAGCATTCCTCTAATTTCCTTGGTTCACCGTTCCGGACGCGACAGGCACGAAAGGACCGCCAATTCGAGCAACAGGAGCGCAAGGATCGAGTAAACTTGCAGTGGAAAACTGAACTTCGCATGGGCCAGGCAGCCCCCCACCGCAACCCATAACATCGCGACGAATTCCCATGCTCCGAAAATGCCGCCGGGCATAAACCAGCGCGTCAGAGCCAATCCGAGCAGTGACAGAACAAGCATTGAGCCCGTCCAGCCAAACGTCACGCGCGTCTCCAGCCAGTCATCATGCAAAAAAGCATGCGCGCTTTGGCCGGTTTCGGCTCGATACAAGGGATAAAGGACGCGAAACGCTCCTGGTCCGATTCCAAACAGCGGATAATCCAGCGCCATCTGGTTCGCGTTGTTGTAAAGCTCGTTCGGGTTCGCGTAAGGTGTGCGAAAAGCCTCGCGCATCCGCGGCGCCAGTTGATCCCATCCCAACGCGCCGCCCAGACCAAGCACCGAGAGACAAACCAGCAGTACCGTGCACCGCGTGCGCCAATTGCCCTGGCGGCTGGTGAAAAAGACGAAGGCTACGACGACCAACATCAGCACGCTGATGACCGTTCCTCCCTGGCTGCTGGCGATCATCGGCGCTGCCGCCGTAAGGGTTGCGCAAAACAGCAAGGCGATATGCGCGCTCCCGCCCAGTTTCTCCCCTTTCCACACCATTAACCGGGCCTTCTCCCGCTCGGCCCACCAGAACCCGAGAATTACCGGCCAAACAAGATTGAAGTATTGCGCTGCATTGCCGCGAAAGGCGAATGGTCCGAAGAAATGTTCCGGGATCGCATCATAGCTCGAGCGGAACCAGAGCAGTTTCGTCGTTCCTGAGAGCCGTTGAAAGAGTCCTTCCATTGCCAGCAACGTCGTATTGACGGCAATTGTCCAAAACAGAACCCGGAAGCGCGGCGGCAATCCGAGCACCACTTCGGATTCGACTGCCTTCTCCCGTGGCGGATGCAAGAGCCAATCGCGACCCGCCCAAAAAAAGCAAGCCAGCGCGAGGTATCTCCAGAAGGCGTCCCAGGTCAGCCTCGAGTCGTAACTGAAGGGCAGCCACGGCACGTAGGTGTGATACTCAAAGCGCTGCTCAATCGGGTAAAACGTCGCACGGGCATTCAACGCGCTGACCAGGCAATAGAACAAAACCAATGCCGTCAGGACCGCCATTCCACGTATCATCCACGCCGAAGAACGCAACCCCGGATCCCGCCCGCGCCAGATTCCCTCGACCGCCACTGCTCCCGTTCGCCACCGAACCAGCCATTTGACAAGCACGGACATCCCGGCGAAATACGAAATCGCATTCAATAACCACACTGACCAGCTTTCCGTCGTGCCAAAAAGCCATGGCCCTAAAATCGCGCTCGCGAGGACAAACGCCCCGCTGGCCGCGTCAGCGATCCGAAACAACCGTACCCCCGGCGGACTCGGTGGTGTCATCGCCGGACCCGTCTGCGTAAACGTTGTCAACTGAATTGAACTCAACTGCCATAAAATAGCAGGAATGTCGTCCCCTTTGCGAGTTTCGAATTCAGCTGGAAATTGCCTTGGGAAATCGCGAACCGGCCCGGGATGGGTTCTGGGCTCGCTTTTTCAAGGCGCTTCGTTTCCGCCCGACAGGACGCGTGTGTTATAGGTGATGCCGGTGCGCGTTGGGTTAGCCAAGGTCAGGACGATCCCAACGGATGCCCCCGGCGCCAGCGAGCTATTCGCCCCCAGCACCAAGATGTAAGGGCTGCCCAGTGGCGTGGTGTTGGCGCTGTTTCCGGCGCTGTTCGAAAGCGCGGCGTTGGGGCTGAGATTATCGAGCAGAAGATAGATCGGGCCGAGGATTGGAGCGCTCGTGACATTCGACAACGTATCGCCTTGGACGAACAAGCCACTCCGCCGGTCCAGGACAAATCCGCCCCGACTGACCGAGATGCCGGGCTGCGGCGCGGGCGGTCGAACATCGTCCGCAATAAGAACTGTCGCGCTGGCCGGAGAGCCAACATCGTAGCTCCCGGTGTCGGAGAGCGTCAGCGTGATAGTTTCGATCCCTTCCAGGATCGGGTCATCAATGGGAATCACTGTTAGATCGACAGAAGATTGGCCGGACGGGATGGTGACGACGCCCGAAAGCGTAGTCGAGTAATCCGCACCAGTGGCTTGCCCGGCGCCGAGCGCGACGGTGTAGTTTACGGTCATTGAACTAACGACACTCCCGCTGCGTGAAATGCGGAATATGCCGGGATCACTGCCGACTTCGGCAGCGTTTGGATCAATGGCCGCAATAGTCACAATCGGCGTCGTCGGAGCGCCGATCGTTCCGGGAGAACCTATTTCATTTGGGTCGCTCGCCGCCACGAAGGCGCCATTGAGGCCAACGGCGCTCAAGTTCCCAATCGCCGCGCTGTTGAGTCCAAGAGCATTATCGAATGTCGCGAAGGAAGGGCCGCTGGGAGATGTGCCAAACGTTACGCCAGTTCGTAAAGCACCCATGCTGTCGTAAAGATTGACTGCATCCCCGCCCGTGCCCAAGCCAACGCCCGACCCCGAATAATTGCCAATTTGGAGATTGGGCGGAGGGTTCGCGCCGAACCAGCCAGAGAGAAAGGCTGCTTTCTTGGCGTTGATCGTGGATGTGTTGTTATCCGCGGTCTCCAGAAAGATCACGGATTCACCGGGCGCAATGGTGGTAATGCCATTCAAGGCCACCGCCGAGGTAAAAGAGTGCGAGTCATCATCCATTTTCCAGCCGGCGATATTTTGAGCAGCCGTTCCGATATTCGAAATTTCGAACCAATCAACGCGCAGATTGCTGAGGCTATTGCCGCTCGACCAGGGTGCGATTTCAGAAATGATCAAGCTCGGCGTTCCTCCGGACGCGGGAGTGATCGTCAGCGTGTAGTCCACGCTCGCATCCGGCCTTTTGTCTGAGGATGGATCATCCACGTTCACCGTTACATTGTAAGTCGCCTTGGTCGCCGCGTTCAAAGGGGTCCCTGCCTTCAGGTAGAGCGCGACACCAATGATCTGGAAAGAATTGGAGTCCGGTCCTGTCAGCGTCAGATTATTATTTCCCAGTCCATCATCTGTGATTGAGATATCAGCCACTTTGATCGGTGCGGCGGTACTTGTGTTCTCCGGGATCGAAACCACCTGGTTCACGAGGGCCGCTCCAGTGGGAGCGGCGTTGGGCGCGTCGCTATGAACATAAACCCAGAGCTGAGGGTGATTTGCATCACCGCCGCCATTCTCGTTCGCCACATAAAGAATACCATCCCGGTCCATCGTCACGCCCTCCATGGTCATATCGGGCACGCTGAGCCGGCTGCCCGAAGGAGCAGTGATTGTCAGCCTGCTATAGACGGTACCGGTGCGATCTATATTAACGATTTGTCCCGATTCCTGGCTGATTATAAGAAGGTGCGTGCCGTCCGGTTGACCCGAGAGCGACGGCAGATTCGCTAAGGCGAAAACATCAGAAAAATCGGCAAGGCTGGCCAGAGAGGGACTGAACAAGTCGGCGGAACTCGTGGCCGTCGGGGAACCGTTGCTCGCGGTGCCCGCATTGAAATCGATGGCGGTTTGGAAGATCGAGATCGGATCCTTCTCTTTCACGAGAATGAACCCGCCCGTGAGCGGATCATAAGAAACGCCTTCGAGACCAATGTTGCCGATGGTTGTGCCGAGCTTCACCGTCCGAACATCCGCCCGATGCAGGATTCCTCCAGCGACATAGCTGAACAAATTAATCTGCCGGTCGCGTTCCTCGACCAGAACAAACATTCCGTTCCCGAGATAAGTGATCCCTTCCGTGTCAAAAAATGTTGTGCCTTGCGAACTGTTGCCCGGGGCCAGCGTCATGGAGTCGATCAATTCTCCAATCTTGGAAACTTGCACCACCGAGGTGCCTCCGTCTCCGAGCACAAATAGGGTATCTGTATCCCAGTTATAGGTAATGGATGAGGCTTCCTGCGCGAGAAGGCTGTTGGACGGAGCTGGGGTGCGAGTGGGTTCCGGCAGATCGTGCCGACCCGCCAGCACATAGGTGGACAAATCCACGGACGACGGCGGCGCCGCCTCAAGACTCATGAGAGAGAGGCCGGCCACAAACGAAGTGAGAATGCCGCCGGGAACGATGAAGCCAGTGGCCTTCGAATTTCTCGAATGCTTCATAAAAAATCTGAGTGGAGACAAAGAATGGATGCAGATGAGCCAAGGAGGAAATATGGAGATGATGAATGACCGACTTACGCAGCCGCCACCTTTCTCCGCGTTCCCGTCAGGAAACCGAAAAACCCAAGCGCCGCCAACCCGATGGGGAGAGTGATCTTCGAGCCCGCCTCCGGCACCTGCACACTCGTGCTGATCCCATCCACAGAGAACACCTGGACCGTTTGCACGTCGCTCGTGAGATCGACCTCGGTCAAAATGTCAAAAAAGCTCAAGCCACCGTCATTCGCACTGCCGATGCCAAAAGCAAAACCGTCGGGAGTTAACCCCGCGGCGTTCGAAACAAGCGAAACATCAAACGACAACGTGGCGCCGGAACTGAATCCTTGAAACAAATCGCTGAAAAAAGCCGTATCAACCAGGGAGACCGAGGAGGACAAACTGCCGCTTGCGCCATTGAAGAGGATCGGGGAACCAACGGCATTTCCACCGCTAAAATTGAAATTTTGAATCAGTGCCGAGCTGTTATTGAGGCCATCACCGTCAGTCAGTTGGAAATCGAGGGCAAACGGCGCATTGGGATTTCCCGCCAGCGCCGAGATATCCACGTCCACGTGATAGGAGATGCTGGAGGCCGCCAGGCGCGGCGAGGAAACGCACACTGCGATTCCGAAGGCCGCTTTGACGATTTTGATGGAAGTTTTGATTATCATAAGGTGAGCTTTTGGGGTGCGTTGAGTTATCTACTGTCCGCGCGCGGAGTCAAGAACTCTCCGCCAGACAAGTCCTGGCTGGCCCAATCGATTCGGAACAACGCCGGCGAATCGGAGATGCACAATCGGATATGGCGGGTTATTCATCGCGCGGACGTTATTTAGGCAGACTGTGTGTCGGCCAAGAATCAGTTGTGTTACGAGTGGGTGACTTTTAAATCGTTTCTTTATCCAGATTACGGAATTTGGTCTGCGGACGATCCCGAGTCGAAGGCCCCAGGCCCCCACCAACTCCCTTTTTTCAGTTTGCTGATGCCGAAGCCGAGGACTATCCTTTGTTTCCTGACGGACCCCTAAGACGATGTTGACCGCTGCTCAGATGTTTCGATGAAAGCATTACCTCCGATCTTCCTGTTGTGTTGTGTCGCCTCCCTCACGGCACAGCCGGTTCCCAAATTGAACTCGCTCTCGCGCGAATGGCTTCAGCGGGGCGCCAAGGCGGAGTTGATTGTTTACGGCGAGAATCTGGCCGGCGCCACAAATGTCATTGTCAGCGGGGCGACCGGCCTGAGTGCCGCAATCATTCCCGCGCAAGCAAGTTCCGTTGCCGTAGAGAGCAGTCTGGGTGGAATTTCCAGTGTGGCAAAACCGGAAGGAAACAGCGTTAAATTGGAGGTTGATGTAACCACCGCCGCGGCGCTAACCGAACGCGAGATTCGCCTTGTCACGCCCGACGGCGTTTCGAATCCGTTGACTGTCAACGTCAGCCCGCTGCCAGAGTTGAAGTCCAGCAACAACCAATCGCGCCATAAAGCACAAAAACTGACGCTGCCGGTCATCGTCAGTGGCGCAATCAAGAACGCAGCCGAATCGGACTTCTTCCAGTTCACCGGCAGCAAGGGCGAACACGTCATTCTCGATGTGAATGCCTATCGCATGGGCTCGCGGCTCGATTCCTCGCTGGCCGTTCTTGATTCGACCGGAAAGGAACTCGCGCGGAGTGAAGACGCAGTCGGCCTCGACTCGGTCCTCGACTTTAAAGTGCCGGAAAATGGTGAATATACGATCGAGCTTCGGGACTTCCGTTATCAAGGCGGCGGCGACTACAAATATCGTTTCACGGTCGGTGTGCTGCCTTACATCCGAGCGGTCTTTCCCTACGGCGGACAGCGCGGCCAAACTACGGAGATCGACTTGCAAGGGGTGAACCTCGACGCGTCCAAACTTCGCTTGCGCCTCGCGGACGATGCCATGGCGGGCCGCCAGGATATTCGCGCGAGCAGCGCCAAAGGCCTTTCGAATCCATTTGCCTTCGAAGTCAGCGATCTACCGCAATTCAATGAAAGCGAACCGAACTCCGCTATCGATCAAGCGGATCCAGTCTCGATTCCCGTCGCGATCAATGGACACATTGGCAAAGAAAAAGACTACGATGCCTTCAAGTTTCACGCTGACAAAGACCGGCGCGTCGTCTTCGAAGTCGAGGCTTTTCGCTACGGTTCGCCGCTCGACGCAGTGCTGATTTTGACCGACGACCGCGGCGAGGTCCGCCAAAGGAATGACGACGCTGGCGGGCCCGATGCAAGGATCGATTACACCTTTCAACAAAACGGCGATTACGTCATTATGGTCGAGGATCTTCTGGGGCGCGGTGGAAACGACTATGGTTACCGTTTGACGGCCCAGACCCCACGCCCCGATTTTTCACTGACGATCACGCGCGATACACTTCGCGTGCACCGCGGCGGACGCGTCCCGATCCGATGCGAAATCGGCCGCATGAATGGTTTCGATCGACCGGTAAGAATTGTTTGCGAAGGCCTTCCCCCCGGCGTTTACGCGGAGCCGGTCATTATTGAACCGTCGGGACTTGAGTCCGGAATGCTGATCTTAAGTGCCGCTCCTGACGGCCCGCTCGGATCATTCCCGCTGCGGATTGTTGCCCTGGCAAACGATCGTGGGCGAACGGTTCGACACGACGCGGAAGCTATTTTCAACGACAAGCCGGCGAAAAGTGCATTCCTGACCGTGCTGGAAGCCGCGCCATTCTCGATTTCATCAGCGACTCTCATGGCGGAAGTTGAGCAAAATCAGTCCGATAAAATTGACGTGATCGTTGAACGTGAGAGCGGATTCAACGGCGAAATCAAAATAACGCCCGAAGGCTTCTCCGCCGGACGCGATCCGATTTCGCGGAGCTTCGACTTTCAACCCGCAACCATAAAAGCGAACGCGACCCGCGGAACCATTTCGCTGCGCGCGAAGACCGACTGCGAAATTGGAACGCGCCCGATCATCCTGCGCGCTGAAAGCGAGAATGGCGGAATCCAATTGACGGATTACACAACGCTGATTCCAGTTCGAACGACGCAAATCCCTTTTGTCCTGACCTCCAGTTTGAAGAAGCTCGTTGTCACGGCTCTGCCCAGTAGCAGCGCCTCCGCGGCCGCGGAGGCGGTTTTTACCGTCAAAGCCGAGCGTCGGAACGGTTTTGCCGGCGAGATCGATCTTAAACTCGAGGGTGTTCCGGAGGGAGTAACCTCGACCTTCGGAAAGATTCCGGAGAACGGAAACGAGGTTACGGTTAAACTGGTTGCCTCGGAGAAAACGCCGACTGGAAAAGATGTTCAACTGAAACTCACCGGCGTCGGTGTTCACAACGACCGCACTTATCGCTTTCCCGCCGCACCCATCACTCTCACAATCAATGCTCCTGAAATGCAGGAAAATAAAGAGCCCAAGCTCGCGAAAACGAAATGAAAATTGCCGGTCTTATTCTTTTGTGCGGTTCCATGACCGCTCTCTCTTTGCGTGCTGACGAGCCTGAGGCGGCCAGTTATTACAAACAGGTTGTCCCGATCTTCAAGCGAAGCTGCACCGGCTGTCACAACCCCGGCAAGATGAAGGGAGAGTTGGATTTGACCAGCACAGCCGCCATTCGCAAGGGCGGCAAGCATGGCGTCATTATCAAAGATTCGGATCCAAAGAAGAGTTCCCTCATCGAAGAGGTTTCCGGCGACGATCCTTCGATGCCGAAGGAAGGCGATCCTCTAACGAAGGACGAAGTTGCGCTCATCGAACGATGGATAGCCGAGGGCGCAAAAGATGACACGCCGGCCGATAAGCTCAACCCTTACAAAATTACAGAACCGCCAAAGTACGCCGCGCCCGCCGTTATATCTTCCATCGCCTTTTCCCCGGATGCGAAAACTCTCGCCGTCTCGGGCTACCATGAAGTCATCCTTGAAAAGACCGACGGCTACGAAATGGAGGCCCGGCTCCTCGGAGAATCACCGAAAATCGAATCAATCGCCTTCTCGACGGACGGCAAGCTCCTCGCTGTCGCCGGAGGCGCTCCCGCTGTCTTCGGCGAGGTGCAGATTTGGGACGTTGTGGCGCGCAAACAACTGGGCGCCTACAAAGTTTCTTTGGACTCGGTCTATGGCATTTCGTTTTCTCCGGACAACAGCAAGGTCGCGGTCGGCGGCGCTGACAAATCCGTTCGCATCCTCAACGCCGCCGACGGCAAGGAATTGGTTAAATTCGATAATCACAGCGACTGGGTTTTTCGGACCACTTTCACTCTAGATGGCAAACGCCTGCTCACCGGCAGCCGCGATCGCGCCATGAAACTGATCAGTGTCGAGAATGGCCAGTTCATCGATGACATCAATAAACTGATCGAACCGGTCCTTTGTTTCTCCCGTCACCCCAAGGAAGATTTGATCGCCTATGGCGGCGACCTCGGAAACGCCCGCATTTACCGAATCTCCGATAATCAAGGGCGCACTGCCGCGAATAACGACAAAAACCTCGTGAAGGAATTTGAGCGGCAACCGGGTCCGATCTATGCGATTGCCTACAGTCCTGACGGCGCAAAATTGGCGCTCGGCGGCACCGGCAGCGATGTCCGCATCTATAAAACCGACGGAGCGGCTGCGGTTTCCCTGGGCGGCCATGAAGGCGCCATCTTCACGATTGCATGGAACCCAGTTAAACCGGAAATCCTGACCGCCGGTTTAGAAGGCACAATTCGCGTTTTCAACCCCGAATCCGGAACCCTGGTCAAATCCTTCACCCCTTTCCCCGTCGAAAAAGCGGCCCACGTCGCCTCAAATTGAAATTGTAGCGGCGCTCGCGAGGGCCGCCAATCTATGGAACCACTCTCAGGAATCTTCTGCGCTCTCTGGATACCAACAGACTCCCAGAACGCAGTCATCTGGCCCGCGCTCGAAAAGCATTTGAACTGGGTGTTGGACTCCGGCGTCCGTGGCGTCATGGCTCTGGGAAGCACCGGCGAATTTCCGCACCTCTCCCTCGCTCAACGCAAAGCCATCCTCGAAAAAACCGTCCAAATTTGTCAGGTCCGGGCTCTGCCTGTTATCGCCAACATCAGCGACGTCCAGCATCGAAACGTCATTGAACTCGGGCGCCATGCGCGCGCCCTGGGAGTCGCCGCTGCCGCCGTTCTTCCCCCCTGGTTCTTCCCCATGCAGCGGGAGGATCTCGCCGAATTCTTCATTCAGATTGCCCGCCAAATCGAATTGCCTCTCCTCCTCTACAACTACCCGGAAGTAACCGGTAAAAAGATCGAATTGGAGACCGTCGAACAAGTCGCCCGCACCGTCCCGGTCATCGCGTTCAAACAAAGCGGCGCCGAATTCGACTACCACCATCCCCTTTTGCAACTCGCGGCTCGGCTGAAATTCTCGCTGCTCACCGGCGCGGACACGCGTCTCGCCGAGGCATTGCAACTGGGTTGCACGGGCGCGGTCAGCGGCCTCGCTAATGCCGCTCCGGACGTGCTTAGCAAGATCTACGAGAACACACGCCGAGGGTTGCCCTCCTCCGCGCAAACCGAATTTATCGCGAAGTTGGCCCGCGAAATCTCCCCACTGCCCTTCCCGCTGAACGTTAAGGCCACGGTAGCCGGCCGTGGTTTCGAAACAGGTGCGCCCAAAAACCCCGTCTCGAGCAAGACCCAATCGCTCTACGAACAGGCCGTGCAACGCATTCAACAGCTCTTCGCTCGTGAAATTCCCGGCTGAAGCTTTCGTGTTTCCCCCATCGTGAGGCGGCGACTAAATTTCATCCGATGATCGGCGACATTCGGAAACACTTGCAGGTTACTCCCTTTATGCCGTTCGCCGTTCGAACCGCAGACAGCCAGGAATATCCGGTTTCAACCGTCGAGCACATTTACCTCCCGCCAGGCGGTAATCGAATTGTCATTTCGGATGATGCCGGGATGGTCGTTGTTTTGCCCGGGTTGCTTATCAGGGGCCTGGTTCACAAGAACGGTTTGCCGCATTAGCCTTTCCGTCGCCGAAAGGCTCCTTCACGCGATCACGTCCATCACCGGATTTCCTTCCGCGATCAATACGGGTCGATTCCCTACCCCATAAACATGGGTGTGCGGGTCGATTCCCAGCAGATAAAACATCGTCGCGGCGAGATCATCCGGGCGCACCGGATTTTCCGCGGGATAGGCCCCGTTCTTGTCGGACGCGCCATAAATAAATCCGCGTTTCACCCCGCCACCCGCGAGCAAGACCGTGTAACAATCCGGCCAATGATCGCGGCTCGCATTCTCGTTGATCCTGGGCGTACGGCCAAATTCACCCATCCACACGACGAGTGTATCCTGAAGCAAACCGCGTTCGTCGAGGTCTTCGAGAAAAGTCGGCAGCGTCTGATCGGTGATCGGCAGATGATACTTTTCGATGATCGGATACATGCGCGTATTGTTGAACCCGTGCGTATCCCATCCTCCGCCGGTCGTGCTTTGCCCGCCGATATTGCTCGAAAAATAAACCGTTACGAACTTCGTTCCCGCTTCGACCAATCGTCGCGCGAGGATGAGGCTTTGGCCATAACTCGTCCGGCCGTACTTCTCCCGCACCGATTCCGGTTCGGCCGCAAGGTCAAACGCTTTGCGCAACTTCTCCGAGTGGAGCATCGCGAGCGCTTTATCATAATAGGCATCCATGCCGCGCGCCGACGCCGAGCAGTCCAACAGGCGCGTTTGCGAATCGATCATCTTTTGCAACTCGCGCCGGGCGGTCAGACGCTCGTAGGAGACATCCGAGGGCAGGCTGAGTTCCGGCAATTTGAAGTCAGGCGCATTCGGATCCTGCGTCACCAGGAACGGATCGTGCACCTTGCCCAGAAAACTCGCGTGCTGCCCTGGCGTGACTGCGCCATCGCGAATTACGTATGGATACGAAATCGCGGTGGGCATTTCTCCGGTTGAAGGCGCTAGTTTGTCCACCACGCTCGCATAGGCCGGAAAGAGCTCGAGTGAATCACGCAGACGAATGTCATCCACCAGCGGCGCATGCCCCGTCAGGGCATAGTAGGACGCTGAATTATGATTCTTCATCGTGTGGTGCATGCTCCGGATGAGCGTAACCTTGTCCATGACTTTCGCCACGCGCGGCATCCCCTCGCACAGATGCAAACCCGGCACGTTGCTCGGAATTCCTTTGAGCGGACCGCGAATACCCTCCGGCGCGTCCGGCTTGCGGTCGAACATATCCACATGGCTCGGCCCGCCGAATTGAAAGAGAAAGATCACCGATTTCGCCTTCGCCGCCGGCCCTCTGCCCGTGTCGGCACGCAAAAGCTTCGGCATAGTCAGGCCGAGAAGACCCAACCCGCCGACCTTCAGGAGATGACGCCGGGAAATGGCCGAATGATCAAAGCCGGAACAACAGAACGTTCGTGGCGAAGGCTTCATGCTCGAGACTTTAATGGGAATCAAGCCCCTGGTAAAGAGCCGGGTGTTCGTTCACTGGCCAGGCGCGCCCGTCCTTTCGCCCACGCGCGCAACTCGGCCAAACGCTCTTCCATCGTGCGAGACAGTGGCACCGACTGCTCGATGCTTTTGAGGAGATGTTTCTGCTCCAATTCCACCTTTTCATCGAAAGCGTCATAGAGCGCGCTGTTAATCGCCTCTTCAATTTCCGCCCCGCTGAATCCATCGCTGCCTGCCGCCAGCTCCTCCAGTAAGTAACTTTCCGGATTTCGTCTTCGCCGGGCGAGATGAATCGCAAAGATCTCCGCTCGTTCGCTGGCCGAAGGCAGGTCCACGAAAAAAATCTCGTCCAGCCGGCCTTTTCGCAGCAACTCCGGTGGGAGGCTGGAAATATCGTTCGCGGTGGCCACCACGAAAACCTGCGAGCTCTTTTCCGAAAGCCACGTCAGGAACGTTCCAAGCACGCGCGCGCTCGTTCCCGCATCGCCCGCGGAGTTTTGCGATCCTGCGAAAGCCTTGTCAATTTCATCCACCCACAAGATCGCCGGAGCAACCGATTCCGCCACGTGAATCGCCCGCCGAATATTTTCCTCGGACGACCCAACAAAGCTCCCGAACATCCGCCCCACATCAAAGCGCAGCAATGGCACCTGCCACAAAGTCGAAACCGCCTTCGCGCACAGACTCTTTCCGCAGCCTTGCACCCCAATGAGCAAAACACCTTTCGGCGGCGCGAGTCCAAACTCGCGCGCCTCGGCGCTGAACGCCGCTGAACGCTTTTGCAGCCACTCCTTCAAATTGTTCAGTCCGCCGACCTGCGCGAAACTTTCCTCCGCCTGGTAATATTCGAGCAGCCCGTTCTTCCGCACGATCTGCCGCTTCTCCTCCAGCACCGCGCCCACTTCCTCCGCGCTCAGACGTTCCTTCTCGACCAGGATGCGGGCAAAAACATTTTCCGCTTCCCCCAGGGTCAAACCACGCGCCGCCTGTAGCAGTGTCTCGCGTCCGCCTTGATCCAGATTCACTTTCACCTGCCGAAAGCGCTGAACCTCTTCCAGAATTCGCTCCAACAGCGCGGAAAGTTCCTCCATGCCGGGCAGCGGCAGATTCAGCACCGTGATTTCTTTCTCCAGCTCGATCGGTATTTCCAAAACCGGCGAGACGATCACGATCGTTTTGAAGCTATTCTTCAGATGCAGCGCGATTTCCTTCAACTTGCGGATGACCGTGTCATGGCCCTTCGCCAGATATGGATGAAAATCCTTGAACAAAAAAATCGCCGGCTCGACCTGTTCGATGACCTGATCGAGGGCCGCGAGTGGTTCACGCGTCGGCGAACTCTTGACCTTCTGAAGCTGAATCGAGCTCCCGCTCGCAAGAATCCCGCGCGTGCAACTCCACTCATAGAGATTCTTCTGCCGCCGCTCCGCGATCTCAACGAGCAGTTGCTCGACACGCGCTTCCTCCGGCGACACGATATAAACGATCGGATATCGCGCCCGGATCAGCGTCTCTAAACTGTCGCTAAATGTCGCGCCCAACAGCCCGATTGTCTCGTGAACTTACTTCTGTTCAAGGCCAAAGCGTATTGAGGGGCCCGTGAGTGTGAAGTTCGCGTAAGTGATGACCGCGCGGAGCCTCTATGCTATGCGGCTTTGAACGAGGGTGATGTTGTTCCCCCGGAGATCTTCCCAAAAGGCCAGGTTTTCCTATGCTTCGCCCAAATCAAAAATGCGCCGACGCCAAGCGCTAGACTGATCAGCCCGCCACTGATCACCTGGCGACCCGCGGTCGAAAAAATAAAAATCCATCCGGCAAATGCGACGAAGCACGGCAGCGGATAGAGCCACATTCGAAAGGGAAGGCGCAGATCCGGCCGGGTGCGCCGGATCAAAATCACCGCGGCGGTCTGCCCCATAAACTGGATGAGAATCCGCGTGGTGATCAGCGCATCGATGACCATTCCGAGTGGAAACAGGCTGAAGATGATCGAGAGGATTCCAATAAACAGCAGCGAGACGTAAGGAAAATTCTTCGTTGGATGCAGCTTCCCGAAAATGCGGAAGAAGTAACCATCCAGCGCGGCGGCGTATGGAATGCGCGAGTATCCGAGCATCAACGCGAAGACGGAAGCGAAGGCGGTCCAAAGGATCATTCCGGTGAAAAGAATCGCGGCGTTTCGTCCAAGAACGCGTTCGATGAAAATCGAGACAACGTAGTTCGCCTTTGGATTGCCTTCCGCCGGAACAAATTCGCGCCAGGGCACGACCCCAATGATAGACAAATTGATCGCGATGTACATGACCGCGACCACGCCGAGGCTGATCAGAATTGAGCGCGGAATGACGCGGGCCGGTTCCTTCACTTCTTCGCCGATGTAACAAACGTCGTAGTATCCGAGATAGTCATAAAGGCCGATCCGGGCGGCGGTCCCAAGCCCCATCAGGAAACCGAATGAAAAGTGAAACGGATTTGGCGGCAGATCGAAGGCGATCTTCGGATTGAAATTAAAGACGCCAAGAGCGATGACGAAGACCATGGTAACCAGGGTGCCAATCCAAAGCGTCACGGTAATTTTGGCAATCGACCCGATCCGGCGGTAAAGCAACGCGATGGTGATGACTCCCAGCACGATGGTCAGCGGATCGATCTTCAGGGAACGTTGCGGCCAGATGTAGCTCAGGTACTGGCAAAAACCGATATAGCCCGAAGCAATCTCCATCGGCCCGCTGAAAATGAATTGCCAGATGAAAAGAAACGCCATCAAGCGTCCCCATCGCTGCGGCCCGAATGCTTCCCGCAGGTAGAGGTAGCTCCCGCCCGAGCCGGACATGGCCGCGCCCAGCTCGCTCCAGATCAATCCATCCGCCATGCAAACCACCAGCGCGGCAAGCCAGCCGAGGATCGATTGCGGGCCACCGAGCGCGGACATCAGAAGCGGAATGGTAATAAAGGGCCCCACCCCGACCATGTTGCTCATGTTCAGCGCGGTGGCTTGCAGCAGGCCGAACTTGCGTTGCAAATGGTGTGCTTGAGTGTCGGTCTGGGTTGTCAATCCGCGGAATCATTCCAATATTTCCCGGTTTCGCACAGATTTTTCGTTGGCACGTATGGCGTGAGCGAAAAACGGCGGTTCACCTGATCTTCGGCTTTGCGTTCGTCAAAGCGTCGTCCGCCTCATACGCTTTGGCGTCGCCGATGCGATTCGTGCAATTGATCGTTATATCGCTTCGACTCTCGCCGGCTTTGATGACGAATGGCTTGCTCTCAGTGCTTTCGTAGTCTCCCGGGGCCGCGGCATAGAATCCATTATTCGGTCGAAAAGCGGCAAGGGGTCTTCGCTCCCAAACCAATTTCAAACGATACTCGCCTGGAAGCACTTCCTTGAACACGGCCTCCAGCTTGGAATCATGCACTGAACCAGCTTGCAGGGCGAATTGCGCCAGGCTTAGCACGTAGGTAATAACCTCCACGTTTCCGGTCCACCTGCCGGGCGGAATATGCGCGGGAATCAGGTAAGCCCAAATATTCCCGCCCTTATCATCCGGAATGGGAATCGGCAGCTCGAACTGCGCTCGAACCGTCCCGAGATATTTTAGCGGCTCATCCGGAAGCATCAGGTAGGTCTCACGAGGGATAAACTCCCGGTTTGTATCGCCGTTCCAGCGGCTCAAAAGGAAATCTCCGAGAACACGTTCGGGGCCGGAGATAAACGAAAATCGCACCGGATGCGCACCGATGATATTCCCATGCTGCTGCACCCCACGCATAGGAAACGTGGCTAGTCGCTCGATGAAGATTTTGTCCGCCGGCTCTTTCCTGGCGGCCAGGAACAGATAACCTGTCATCACCTCCGGACTGCTCCACCTCAGTGGAGGCGTCGAAGCCAGAGCTGGCACGAGCTTTCCGATGCGCTCTTTGATCGCATCGATGACCCGCCGGAGCGGAGCGGGTTGATGTTCCAGCACCAAAGGCTCGACCCTTCGGCGGGCCAGACTGTTCAAGCGGCCGATCTGCGCAGAGTCTCGTACAACAGTGGACTTGTAATCCTTCAACGAAATCAGCAGCCACTGATCTGTCTGCCCAAACCAAATGGCGTAGGTCTTGTCGTCTTCAAGCACAAAGTCAATCAGTGCGCCAATATGCCAATACGAAGCCCCCTCAGTGAACTGATGGCGATAGATTCCGTGCTGCGCATCCTCTGAATCAGCCCCTGTCAATGCCTTTTCGAAGGGACGCAGGTGAACATCCTCCTTCTCTCCCGCACCGATGATTCGGATGCCGTTCTTTTCTTCGGGTGTTCCCCAGTCGCGCAGCAGCACGGTTTTTCCATCGTTCGTAACGAGCGCCTTTACCTCGTGCACACTCGTTGAACTCCAGTCCGGATGCCATTCCTCCCAATCTATCGGACGGCTCCAGAGAAGGCCCTTGAGACTATTCGTGTGCTGGAACACGGCCACGATCAACTTTTTTTCGGGAGTTCGAGTCAACTCGACGGAATAGCGTCCGTTCTCCGAAAATGGCTGGTTTCCGCGTGGCATCGCGGCGATCGTGTGAAACGCCACGCTGGCCATCAAAAAAGCAAGAGCGCAAATCCGGAACATAATTCGCGGGCTGACGTTGCCAAGTCTTACTCCCCGGGGCGGAGAAGGCAACTTTCAGCGAAGGAGATTCCGAGTAGCGCATCCCTCAAGAGATCTCTCCGAACGGGTTCAGGGAACTAACTGTATCCGGTAAAATCGCGCTGCATTATTCCCAACCGGGTCGACCTTCTCGGTTACCACTGCGGTCGCGGTGATTTCCGCCAGATCATTCCAGGCGGCATCTGACAGATTGGCTTTGAATTCGAGATGGTAGGTGCGGCCCGGTTCGGATTGCCAGCGGATCGTTATTTCACTGGCAGCACTGTCCGGAAGAACGGCAACGTTGAACGCAGGCAGGTTTGCAGCGCCGGGAGTCGATTGCGTGAAAAATCGAAACTCAGACCCTCCATCGGGAGAGCGGCCTTCGCTGACGTTGTTGGTTTGGCTGCCGAAGGTAACTGAATCGACAAGCGAGCCGTTCGGCGCGAAGAGGACAATGTTCTCGCCTTCACGGTCCAATTTGAATGGAACGTGGAGCTGGACGGCGTTTGTGGGGGAATCGCCATCGGCCCAGACCAGCATGAATCGGCCCGGTTGAATTACCCAACCACTCGGGATCACAAAACGGCTGAGGGCATTCGTGAGGGTATCGGCCAATTGATAACCGGCGAGGTCAACCGCGACTGTATTCGGATTGTAGATCTCAAACCAGTCGTCGTAATGGCTGTCGGAAGGATCGGGAATGGATGAATTGCTCGCCATCCATTCGTTGATGAACAGTGGCGTCGCCGGCGAAGTATTGTCATTCGCCGCGCCGGGAGTGGCATGAAAGAAAAGTTCGAAGCCGCTGTTGTCGCCATCCGGAAAACGGCCAATGGAACGGTCATTCGGGACAGAGGAGTAGCGGGCATAATCGAGAACGGTCGGAGCGCCCTCGAAAGGAAACACAAGAGCGATGGTTCCGGAGCCAGCACTGGCAGGGAAATTAGCGTGAAGTTGAGTAGAGCCAGCGACCGCGTCCAGCCAGACGAGGAGGCGCTGGCCTGGTTCGATGCTCGTGCCGGTCGGAAAGGGCCAGCGCGTCAGGTTAGTCAGGTCGTCGGTGAGGAACCATCCTTCCAGGCTTACGGCGGTTGAACTGGCGTTGTACAATTCCACCCACGGACTCTTTGAATCGAATTCATCAGCCGGGCCGGTGACATTGACCGGTTCGAGTTCGTTGATCCAGACGTTGGGGAACGCCGGCAAGGTGCGCGCAATGGAGTTAGCTGTGCCAGGCGTGGCAGCAGGAACGGCAATAGGCTCGGCATCGAGGGTCATGCCGAAAACAATGTCGCTGCTGCCGCTGTTATTCTGGTGTACTTCAGCGGCGAGAACGTTGTCCCCTTGTTTAAGCCATGTGGTCGGGCGCTCAAACGGTCCTTCATAAACGGCGTTATCGACGAGCCGGGTGGACAGGCTGGTGGACGTGATCGGATTGTCCATGGCGACCCGGTACAACTCGTGTCCGTTAAGATAGATCACCGCTCCGTCATCAATGACCGTCGAGAGAATCAAGTTCGCCTGAGAAGGATCGCCTGTGAAGTTGAAGTGAGTGCGAAAATAGTAAGTGAGCTTGCCAATTGTCAATGGAGTGTTCTTTGGCGCCGGCAAGGCCGAACCTTCGACATAAAGGAGCGAGGGACCTTTGGGCCAGCTTGCATCGTCGTAGCCGGACGCGATCCAGGCCGTGCCGAGATCCACGCCGGATTGATTGTAACTCCAATTTTGCGTGATGGGCAGGAGTGTTTGGACCGGTTGCGTGTTCGTGGAGGGGACGGAGGCTCCCCAATTGAAAGCGCGAGTATTGTCCTGTGACCCGTCGATTAATTGCAGCGAGCCGCCCAGGCCATCCGCTGCAACTGGCCAGGGGGCAGAATCTGAGTAGGCGACTTGATCGATCAACACGTCGGCGTCCGGGGTTGCGCCAGGTTTGACGAGTCGCAGCGTTTCTCCGTCGTTCTGCAACTGGCCAGAGAATTCGCCCGCAAGAGGGACTGAAGCGCCGTAAGCGGCAGCGAATGCAGTCCGATCTTTAGTCACGACGACGAACCCGCCGGGCGCGAGAAGTGTCCCCGTCGGAAAAGTGAAGCCCACTCCTTCAATACGCCAGTTCGATAAATCAAACGAGGTGCTGCTGGCAAGGCTATGCAATTCGATAAACGAGGCGCCTGGCAGAGGCGGATGATAGTTAATTTCATTGAACACAATGCGGCCTACCGGGGATTCGAGCGATCCGGTGTAGCCGATATTAATCGAGGCGTCGCCTGATGGAATGGTCGCGCCCGAGCTATCGACCGCGCGCAAAGCGATGCGCATCGACGCCGATGTGACAGGCAGATCGATGCTCCAATTCGTGACGGACGTCCAGCGCACGGGATACGTCAGCCCGTTGACTTCAATCGAGACCACGTCAATCGGCGCGCTGCCAGTCAACGTGACGAGATTCGTTGTCGTCGTAAAATCCACACCGCCATTGCTTGTAATGGCGAACGGGGCTGCGATGGCGTCGAGTTGCGAAATCAAATACGCGCGACGCCCCGCCAGCCAGTTTTCAACCGCGTTCGGGTTCACCAGGGTTGTGCCAGCGCTGCGAGTCACGCCGCTTGAGGTCAACGCCGCGTACTTCGCCTCCATAAGCGGATTGATCACCTCGGGCGCTAAAGCCTGGACAGCGCGTTTGATATTCCGGAAAAACGCGCGACGAAAGGGGGGATGCGCATACATTCGAGCGACGAGCGGGTCATCACAGGGAGTGAAGAGAGCCGAAGTCGTGGAGTAGCCGTTGTGCCCCTGGCTTGGGATCATAAGCCAATCGTTGTCGAACATGAAGGTGACCCAGCGGCCAGTCTCTGGTTTGTAGGCATACATGTTTTTGCCGATTTCGTGGCCCCAGCTATCGAAATTGTTAACGACGCGCTCCATCGCGAACATCCCCATCATCTCTTCCATATTTGCCAGGGCTTCCATTTGCGAAGTGTACGGCTCCGGGCCAGTTGCATTGGCGGCATCCACGAGAGCAAAAATATCGTCGTAATCGTTGGCCGAACCTTTGACGGCGCGCGCCAAAAAATTCCAGCGATAACGCGCCAGTTTTTTCACGCCCCCCGTGGTTACGTGATTTTCGAGACGCGGCTCGATATCTGAGATGAGGCCGGGCGAATCGGAGAATTCAAACCAACGTTCGATCTTGTAAAAATGACCGTCGGTATCGGACGCGGACCATTCCTTGACCATGTCTCCGCCGGGCTGCTGAACATCTTCATAAACGCTCCCACGAGACTGCTCGGTGACCCCGTTGACGTGTAGATGAATAAAGCGCCGATGACTGTTGGGCAGGCCGCATTGATCGGCAATGTAGAAAGACATCTGTTCGGAAACGGCGGCGTTATCGCGTCCCGGCCAATCGAGGACAAAATCGTTCACGCCGAGAAACAGGTCATCATTTGGAAACGCGCCGGTGTAGCCGCAAAGGCCACCGGTCGGTCCGCTGTATCCGGGCGAAATATAAGGGCTGCCTGCGTAAAGCGCCTTCATGTTGTAAATCACGCGCTCGTTCCCATAAACGAAAGTCACGTCGAACGGCTTATTGTTGAGCGGACTGCGCGAAGTCCAGGTATTCTTCGTCGCGGCAGTCATCCAGAGGCGATACGTTCCGAGAGAACCAGCAGGCTGCGATTCACCGGCGCGCACGAGACATTCGCGCGTCGGCGCATCATCCGGAAAGCGCGATTGCGCGGCAAATTTGTCGGTCGCGCTGATATAGAAAGCGACGATGCTGCCAGAAGCCACGCCCGGAATGGTTCCGCTATAGACTCCGTCCCCCGCGACCGAGTCCCCCCCGCTCCCGTCGTCGTGCATGCTGACGGCGGTGTAACTTAGGGCCGGATCAACACGGTAATTCAACTGAATCGCAATTGGAGCATCGGGATCTTCCACGCGCGCGGTGACAACGATTGGCTGATTCGCAGCCGGCAACACGGGTGAATGAATTACGTCGTAGATGGCCGGGGCCGCGTTGGCTAGCGTGCGGCTGTTTGGAGCGCCAGGGGTTCCGGTATTGACTGGGACGTTTAACTTGCCGATTGCCTCCAAATAATCGCCGCGAAGTCGGAACAGGATTTCCGGATGGCCCTTTAGCCAACGCACTTTGGCTCGAATCGTCGCGGTCGATCCGACCGTGAGATTCGGCGTTAGCCCATATCGAACGCGATCTGGCCCAGTATCGCCGCGATCCACGGCTCTCAAGTGATATGATTTCGCGCTGCTGTATCCTTCCGTCGTTTCGAGGGAGGAACCATCTTGCGTCCCTTCGGCCACCCAACCGGAAGCGTCCGACTCAAATCCGGAGTTCGAGATCAGATTGCCTCCGCCGTTGGGAACCACTTCCACATCGTCGATCAACGCCTCGCCCGCGCCTTGCAGGAAAATCTGCAACTCATCCGCCGTGCCGGTCCCGTTATCCAACACGCCCGTATGCTCCACCAGAGTCCATGGCGCTTTCTTTGTTTCATCACTCCCGGCCCAATTCGATGCCAGTCGATGATTTGTGCGCGCATCGATCAGTTCCAGACTGCTTCCGCCGCCGTCCGCCCATTCCGTCCAGCGGCCTCCGTTCGCATAAGTCACCTCGTCCATGACGACGTGGACATGATTCGTTTCGACAACCTGGCTGCCATTCGTCGAAAGAATCGTGGCGGGCATCGTTAAAATCACTCGTTCACCGGAGCCGGCAAGCTTGCCCGAGAAATCCCCGAGGGTATTGCTCGCGGTAAGGTTCGTGTAAACGCTTTGTAGATGGGATGCGTCCCTGGCGATTATGAGATAACCGCCGCCCGCCAAAACGGTGCCACTCGGAATGGTGAAGCCGATACCGCCGCTCAAGGTCCACCCGGCCAGATCTACCGGGTCCGAACCCCAGTTATACAACTCGACATATTGATCGTTATCATCGCCGCTGATCGGCGAATACATCAACTCGTTGATCACAACGCTGCTCTGCCGGATTCCGTCGTTGGGCGCTCCCGGCGTTTTTCCCGCGAGCCGATAAAATTGCGGCGCGCCATCGGGAGAACGTCCAAACGAAACGCCATCCTCCTGTGCTCCAAAACGCACGGCGTCCAACACACGCGTGCCCGCCGGATTCTTCAAATAAATCGTCTCGCCCGCCCCGCTGAGGGCAAAACCGAGTTGATCCTCCGTGAATGAAACAAACCCGCGCGCCGGAATGGTCACGTCACCAATCATGAAACGATTCGTCGCGGGATCGTCCGTCAAAATACAACCGTTCAGGTTGAGGTCGGTATTGGAGTGATTGTAAAGCTCGATGAAATCTGGCGCGGCCGGGTCGGTGGTATGGGCCAATAGTTCATTAATTGTTATCGTGGCTAACGGGTCGGTTCCGGTCGGTTCCACCGCTCCCGGTGATCCACCGATGAGCGCGCTAGCCCCCCACGCCTTCGGATTATTCTGCCCGAATGTCGGACGCGCCAAAACCATGGAATGCCCGCCGCCATCCGCCGACACGGGCCACGGGATCGAATCGCCATAGTCCAACTCCAACAAAAGCGCTTTCGAACGACTCCAGAATTCCAGATGGCCGCCGCTATTGGGCAATGCCGCGCCGTCTGCAAACGGCCCAAAAACATTTGCCGTTAATCCAGAGACTGTTTGCATGTCCGCCGGCGACGCGGCGACGACGACGAAGCCCTGTCCAGCGATCACGCTATTGGTCGGAAAGGTAAACGAAACATCTCCCGCAAGACGATAGCCACCGATATTTTCGGCGACCGCGTCAGAATTATAGATCTCGACGAACTCGAGATTCTTCCCGTCGGAACGCGCCAGCGGATGATACATCACCTCTGAAATCACCAGGGCCGTCCGTTTGCTGGCCGGCCCCATCGAATCCGCGTGGATCGCTTCAGCGACTACAATTAAGGATATAACAAATGTATAAAGGGGGCGGCCGGAGCGTATCATTTTACTTGGGAACAAACACGCCCAAGCTACCTCAACTCTTTGGAGTCGCAAGGGACCGAACGGCATTCACGGCATTGGGTCTGACTTCGCGCAGCAGCCATTTTAATCGGGGGCGCCCTATGGAAGACGGCAACCGGGTGCGTGCGGGCCGCCAGCCACCGCGCCGCTTCGATGGCGGCTGCTTTTCCGGAACCAGGCGAGGTACCCCCCTGAAGTCTCGGGCAACTCTATCCTTTGCGTCCGCCGACTTTTTCCCATTTTCCGCTGCGGCCCGATTTTAGGACGGCGTCGCAGACGTATTGGGTTTCGAGGGCGTCGCGGAAAGTTGGGGCGACAGGCTTTCCATCTTGCAAGCCCTGAATGAAGTCCGCGACCTGGTGGACGAAGGTGTGTTCGTAGCCGATCTGGAGGCCGGGAACCCACCAGTTTTTCATGTAGGGATGCTCGCTGTCCGTGACGTGGACGGATTTCCAGCCGCGGATCAATTTATCGTCCTTGTAATCGAACACCTGGAGACGATGGAGATCGTGCAGGTCCCAGAAGAGGGAGCCATTTTCACCGTTGATCTCGAAAGTATAGAGGGCTTTGTGGCCGCGGGCGTAGCGGGTTGATTCAAAGTTGCCGAGTGATCCGTTTTTGAAGTGCGAAAGAAAGGAGCAGGCGTCGTCGATGCCGACCTTTTCGACCTTGCCCGTGAGGGTATGTTTGCGTTCTTTGATAAATGTTTCGGTCACAGCAGTGACGTCGGCAAAACCGCCGTTGAGCCAGATGGCCGTATCGATGCAATGCGCCAGCAGATCGCCTGTCACGCCACTCCCCGCCACCTTCACATCGAGCCGCCATAACGCAGTACCGCCCTGGGGCAAGTCTTTGGAAATGGTCCAATCCTGGAGGAATTTTGCGCGATAATGAAAGATTTTGCCGAGGCGCCCTTCATCGATCAGTTGCTTGGCGAGGGTCACGGCCGGAACGCGTCGATAATTGTACCAAACCATGTTTGGGACCCCGGCTTTCTCGACCGCTTTGGCCATTTTCAGCCCCTCGGCGGCATCCATGGAAAGCGGCTTCTCGCACAAGATCATCTTTCCGGCTTTGGCTGCCGCCAGGGCGATCTCCGCATGCGTATTGTTCGGTGAACCGATATCGATCAGGTCAATATCATCGCGGTCAACCAACTTGCGCCAATCGCTTTCGACGCTTTGCCAACCCCATTTATCAGCGAAAGCTTTCGCTTTCGCCTCATCGCGCGCGCAGATGGCCTGCAGGACAGGCTCGTAATCGAGATCGAAGAAGTTGCTGACTTTGCGGAACGCGTTTGAGTGAGTCCGGCCCATGAACCCGTAACCGATCAGGCCAATGCGTAATGGTTTTTTCATCTTAAAAATCGTCGGAGCCGATGTGAGGAGGCTCACTTATTTTTCGGAGCGGTGAGCTTACTATGGTCCGCGGCAGGCTGCCAGATTTATCGCGAGTGATTCAGTGATTCATTTGGGCGCGATAGTTCTCAGAAATCTGTTCCTGGTCGCGGCGCGGACGAACGCGGTGAGACGGTTGTCTCTTCGGCGGGATGCTGGACGTTGCCGCCCGGAGGGTCGCGCTCCCGTGAAATGCGGACTGCTTTATTGCATTTCGTCTGGCTTCAGCCCTTGGGAGACGCACCAATTCCGGTAAGCGAAGGGGGAAATCTCGGAAGGCTTGATCTCGCTGCGGCCGCCCCAAAAAACATTGGTATAGGAAACTGCAATTCCGCAGCTTTCGAGGTGAAGGTCGATTGCGGCTTTGTGCGCGAGAACGAGTTCTTTGTCGGTCCCGTGCGCCACGGCCATGATATTCACGTTGCGGAATTCGGGGCCGCCCTCGCGCCAATAGGCATGAGTCAGGATGTGGTGGCGGCCAACTTCGCAGCCCGCCTCGATCTCGCGTCCAACGGGAACGGCCCAATGAAAGAGAGCATTGAAACGAGTGACGCGCGCACCATCGGCCAAAGGTTTCACATGCTCGAGGAAAGTGGAGAAGCGTCCAATCACTTTGCGGCGGTTCAGATCTTCGGCGACTTCGTAAAATGTCTCGAGCGGCACTTGCGCCTCGCGCGCGCGAGGCGCCCAGATCGTTTCGGCGATCTCATCCGGTTCGAACTCACGCTTCAAGGCCATGAGGACACGCCATTCAAGTTCGTTCAATTGAACGACGTTCACATCCATCACCTCGGCGGGGCCGTCGCATTTGCTGCCTGGCTCCATGCCTTTGCGGCGGACGTGGCCGACGCCGAGCGCGAACAAACGGCGCGCGGGCATGATTCGATAGTGATCGGCACCGACCTGTTTTCGAAGATAGTCGCAATGCTTTTGCATGGAAAAGCCCTGCGGTACTTTCAAAGTCGTCCACAACTTGTAATTCGCGCCGGGAGATGCCGGGTCTGCGGAGCGAATGACAACGTGGCCCGAAAACGGGTCTTGCTGAAACATATAATCAAAGGCCGCGTCGAGCTTCTCGATGGGAACCTGCCAGGCGACCAACGCCCCTGGAGCGAGATTTGTCGCCATTAAGGTCTGCCGAACACGCCGAATCGTTCCCGCGCGCAGCATCGCTTGAATCCGTTCCATCACCGCCGGCAGATCCACGCCGGATTGCCGTGCAACCTGGCCCAATGGATCGCGCTGGAACCCCTGAATTTTGTCTTCCGAAACGGCGAGGATCTTCGCGTTCACCGCGTCTGTAATGGCGAATGGAGCTGCTGTGGTAACGTTCATTAATTACTCGACTATAGCCGAGCGAACGGCTGAAAACCAAATGCAAATCCGATGCGAATCCAGATAGAAGTTGTCGATGCCCGAACTCTTCCCGCGTACGGCAAAGGAATAAGCAGTTTGGGATGAGTGGACAATCCACATCTAGATTGATTGGGCATTGCCCGCGAACTCCGTCAGGAGTGAAGTTTTCTCCTGTGAACGAAGGTAAGAGAAAGGCCGAATTGAAAATTGCGGGCTTCTCGATAGGCTCAGTGGATCATGAATCCATTCTCTCGCCGCGGTTTTCTCAAAACTTCTGGAAGTGTGGCGGTGCTTGCGGCTGCGGCTTTGCCGGGGGTGGTGAACGCTGCCGAAGGTCCAGGAGCAAGGCCGCCGCGAAAACTGAACGTGCTTTGCGTTGGCGGACATCCTGACGATCCGGAGTCGGGATGCGCCGGAACTTTGTCGCGTTACGCGATGCTCGGACACAATGTTTCTATTCTTTATTTGACGCGTGGTGAACGGGGTATTCGCGGGAAAACCTTGGATGAAGCGGCGAAAATCCGCTCCGCGGAATGCGAGGCTGCGTGCAAGATCGTGGGGGCCACACCGCTTTTTTTTGGCCAGATCGATGGCGCAAGTGAGATGACGCGAGCGCATGTGGATGCCATGACCAAATTGCTCTCGGACCAAAAAGCGGATGTGGTGTTTACTCATTGGCCCATCGATACCCACATGGATCATCAGGTTGCGAGTTTTCTCACGATCCGCGCCTGCATGGCCTTGGGGCACCGACCGCGCCTCTACTTTTTTGAAGTCGATACGGGGGCACAAACCGAAGGCTTTTTCCCCGACACTTACGTCGATGTTTCGAGCGTGATCGAAAAGAAAAAATCTGCCCTGCTGGCGCACGTGAGCCAAAACGGTGAAGGTGTCTGGCGAGATTATCACGAGATCATTGCGATGTGGCGCGGACGTGAGTCGGGAGTTAAAGCGGCCGAAGCGTTCGTCCATTTGAGCCGCGACGTGAAGACAACGAATTTGCCGGGGTTGTGAGCCGAGACGGTTCCGACAATCAGTCGCTCTCTTCCGCAGCACTTAATAGTTTCCAGGTGACGGATGCACCCGAGCTTCTGTCCATTTTTTCGATTGGTTCCCGCGTGATTGAGGTCCCAATTTGAGGCTTGAATCTGCCAGGCCGGGATGATCGCAATAAGTGGGACAAGCTCTGACTGCGTCGATTTTACTTGAGCGCTACTTCAAGCCGAAGAAAAAAGTTCCTGGCACTGCCGGTCAGGGCAGGGGTCGCCAGAAACTCCTGATCGATGCCAAAACCTGGATTCCAATCGCTGAGGGGGGCGAGCGCTTGCACGTCATTGCCGCCGTGAATTCGGTAACGGAGGCCGGGCACCGTCTGATACCGGACAGATAACCCCTGGGCCGGAGTAAAGGCAAAGCGCAGCGAGGGCGGGACCAGGGCCGGAGGCGCGGGGCTGGCGTCGAGGACGAGCAGGAAGGCTTCGAGCTTGCCGCTTGTTGCACGCCCGTAACCGCAGATCAAATTGCCGAAGTAATCGGCGCCATAAGCACGAAAGGTTTCCCAAAGCGAGGGCAGCACGCCCGCCGAATTGGCAATTGCCGCGACACGATAAGGTTGCTCATCCATCCAAACGATTGCTTCATCGTCGCCCGCCACATTCTCGCCGTAGCCAACGATCACTCGTCCATTGCCGCTTACTCCCATAGCCGCCGCAACATCGATCGCATACCGTCCCCCTGTGGTCGGATTGGGCAGAGCCACGACGCCGGTCGCCGCCGTCCACTTAAACGCCACGCCCTTGCCCGTGATGTTGTTTACCGCCGATCCCACGACGATCGACCCGTCCGGTGTGAGGGCATTGGCGCTCACCGCCTGGATTGTGTCGCCCTCTTTACTAAAGGGAACTGGAGCCCCGCCGTTGTCCCAGCGCGCCGCCGCCTGCGTCGAGAGCCCCGTCGCTACGATCCCGATAATTCGTTGCGCATCATCACTTATCGCGGTCGCGCCACAATCGGGATAAGTAGTCGAATAAACGGGCAGGTACGAAGCCGTGGTCTGGGATCGATCCCAGCGAAATGCTTTGTACCATTTAGCCAGATTGAAGACGGCGGTGGCGGTTCCGACCACGACCTGGCCATTCCCGGTGACACCACGAGCGGTTGAGGCGCGAAGAGTTTCCGGGAACGGGACCAACTGGGTATCTCCGGCTGGCGTCCAATACCAGGCTTCTTCTGTTGTGCCGAAATTGCGGTCTCCGACGATGACGTTGCCGTCCGCTGAAATCGCATAAGCCGCGTTTGCGAGCCAGTGCTGGACTCCGGGAACAGGCGCAATCCCATTGGTGGTCCACCAACAAGCAAGATTTTCGGTAAGACTCGTTGTGCTATAGCCAATAACCTTCGTTCCATCGCGCATGACGGCATTGGCTTCGCTGGTTGGACCAAAATCATCGAGGTAACCAAGCGGTAAGAACTGTGTCTGGCCATGCAGGGAGAAGAGCGGAAAAAAAGCCGCGCACAGCAAGATCCAAAGGCGGAGTTCAAAGGCCGTCACGATGCGTTTCTATGCCTCGTGCGAAGGACTGTCAACGGAGAGTTGAGCGGGCGCAACGGGAAAGAGATAATTGAATCCGGCTCATTGGAGGACGCCGGATCCAAGATGCGAAGCAACGCCCGCTCAGGCGGTGGTATTTAGAGTGGCGGCTGTATCTGGAGGAGTCGCGAGCGGGGAGGTATTGCCGCCGGATTGATAAGTGAGCCAGTTGGCAATCAGGGAAGTGGGCAAACCGGACTCAGGGCTTGGGCCATTGCCGCCCGCCAGCAGTGAGGTGATCGACGGACCCGTTCCTGAACTGACCGCAAAAGTGTCAGTGAGAATTTGCTGTGCGATGGAATCCTTCGTGCCGTTCAGGAGTTGAGCGGTCGCGGCGGCGCCATCCGTAAGATTAGTGATGCCGTTTTTGGCCAGATCGCTTTTGAGTTGAGCCCAGGCGGTTTTGGCGTCGTCCGCCTGGTTGTTTGAAATCGCGTTGGTGAGGGCCTGAAAGTCCTGGTTGATCGGGTCTTGCGATTGGGAGCCGTCGTCGGAGGTGGAGGCGTACTGCGGATTGGCTTTGATGAACGCGGTGAGAATGGAACCGGCGGAAGATAAATCGCCGTTTTGGACCGCGGCGCCGAGATTGTACAAGCCCCTCTGAAGGGCGGAAGTCTGGGCGAGTTGGGTGGCGTAGTTGACGCCTGCTGGACTCGAAAGATTGCTCACTGCACTCATAAACACTAAAACGCGGGTCGCGCGCGGCTTTGGCAGGGCCTCTCAGGGTTTTATCGGCAGCGCTCGGAGATACTTTAGCCGAGGACGAGGGATTCGTTAAACTCGGACTTATTTCAAAGTGAAACTCGCCGAAACGACCGCGCGGATTGTTTTTTCGAGGCTGGTGTTATCGTTGACTCCCTCGGAGCTGGTTTCCCGCGAGAACCGCGGGGTGATCTGGAAAACCCCCATCCTTGCGGATCTCATGGTGCCGAGCTTTCGACCGCCTTCAGTGATGATTTGTTCGGCGCGGGCTTTGGCGTCTTTGGTGGCGTCAGCGAGCATTTCGATCTTCGCTTCAGCCGCTTTGGTGTAGATGAATTCGGGTCTGGATGAGGTAAACAGGACGCCTTGTTGGACCAGTGCGATGGCCTCGCGACCAAGGCTCGCAACCTGGGCGATGTTCGTCGAGGTAATCTGGAGATTTTGGGAAAGGCTGAAGCCCACGGTTTTTATTTCGCCACCCTCTTTCGGCGGCGTGCTCTTCAGCTCCGTGACAGAAACGGCCTCGAGGACGTAGTTCGTTATGTTGCGTTCCTTGAGAAAGATTTCCACTTTGGCGAGGTCCGTGGCCCAACGCTCTTGGGCTTTAACCAGAGTGCTGTCCTCGACGCCGAAATTTCCGTGCCAGACGATCAGATCGGAGATCACATCTTTGTTGGCGGAACCAGTAACCGAGATCACCTGAGACTCCGAGATATAGAGCCACGCCCGGGTCAACACCATCGCGGAACCGACCAGTCCGGCGGCGAGGAAGAGGCCGGCGAGCAGGCCGAAAAGGTGGGGACGAGCGGAGTTATTCATACGGGTTTAAGGCTTGAAATTGCAGGCGAGATTCGGATGAAGAGAGCAATAGTTCAGTGTCGTATCAGCCGACGTAATGGAGCTTGCTGCTATTCACCGACTCGGATTCCCACAGCTTGAAAAGCTACCATCCGGCTCGCGCGCATCGGAACGGCAAAGCCTTTTCCCAAAGCGGGGCTTCTGTTACAGTCTGGAAGTGACCCGTCACTGTTACAAATGCGGCTGGGAATTTACGCTTTCCGGCCAACCGGGGAGGACAGAATCGTGCCATCAGTGCGGCGCGGACTTGAAGGTTTGCCTGAATTGCGTCAGCTACGATTCGCGCGTGGCGCATCAATGTCGCGACCGTCGCGCCGAACTGGTGGCAGAGAAACACATGGCGAACTATTGTGAGTGGTTCGAAATGGCGCGTCGTGATTTCAAAGGCGCGTCCGCCGATCCGCGCGAGGACAAAGCGCGAGACTTGCTTAAAAAACTTCTGGGTGATTGAAAGGACTCAATAATATGAAATTACAAAATCTCTTGCTGACATTTATTGCCGCGGCGTTTCTGGCGTTCAGTGCGCAGGCGGCGGATGAAAAGCCGAAGGCCGAGCCGGCGAAACCGGCGGCCAGCCCTTCGCACAAATATAAGAATGTTGATGCCAATACCTTTGATCACATGCGGAAAACGGATAAAGAGGCCGTGATCCTGGATGTTCGAACGAAAGAGGAATATGAGAGGGGCCACATTCCGGGCGCCGTCTTAATGGATTTCAATTCGCCGGATTTTGGAGAGAAAGTCGCGAAGCTGGACAAGAACAAGACTTATCTGGTGCATTGCGCTTCGGGCGGACGCAGCGCACGCGCTTGCAACAAAATGGAAAAGATGGATTTTTCGACTTTGTATAATCTTCAGGGGGGCATGGGAGCCTGGGAGAAAGCGGGCAAACCGGTCGAGAAGTGAAAATTTCTAAATGGCCGAGCGATTTCGCCGATAAATTTTTATTGACGTAAACGACAGTTTGCGCCTAATTGTCTGAAAATGATTCGTTTCTTAAACAGCCTACTGCAAGGAAAGGCTCTGCTGCTTAGCAGAGTGGCAGTCGGGTTGTAGAGACGAACAAAGCGATTTCTCAAACCCTGCTGCCAGAAGCGCCGAAGACGGCGAGAATGGCAGCAGGGTTTTTGTTTTTAGGGAAGCCGCTGCAACACGTGATCCCGTAAAGGTGGGACGCGATTGGAACAAAAGTTATGAAAAACAACCGTATCGTGATATTCGACACCACGCTCCGCGATGGCGAGCAATGCCCCGGCGCATCCATGAACTTGCGCGAAAAACTCGAAGTAGCCCGGCAGCTCGCGCGGCTGAAGGTCGATGTGATCGAGGCGGGATTTCCGGTGATCAGCGATGGTGATTTCAACGCGGTGAACACCATCGCGAAGGAGATCAAAGGGCCGGTCATTTGCGGACTCGCACGATGTGTGGCGAAGGATATCGATGCGGCGGGCGAAGCGATCAAGCCAGCGGGCAAACGCGCGCGCATTCATGTCTTTCTCGCGACTTCGAAGATTCATCGCGAGTTCAAGCTCGGCAAGGCGCGGGATGAAATCATTCGGCTCGCGGTCGATGGGGTGAAACGCGCCAAGACGTTCACGGATGACGTTGAGTTTTCACCGGAGGATGGTTCCCGCACCGAACCTGATTTTTTGATCGAAGTTTGCAAGGCGGTGATAGCGGTCGGAGCGACGACATTGAACATTCCTGACACTGTCGGATGGGCCGTGCCGGATCAATATGGCGCCTTGATTGGGCGGCTCTATGAATCGGTTCCGGAGTTTCAGTCGGGTAAGGCGGTGATCAGCGTTCATTGTCATAACGACCTCGGATTGGCGGTGGCTAATTCGCTCGCCGCGGTGCGCAACGGCGCGCGGCAGATCGAATGCACGGTGAATGGCATCGGGGAAAGGGCCGGCAATGCGGCGCTCGAAGAGATCGTGATGACGCTCAAAACGCGTTCTGATTTTTACGGTGGAATTAACTCGGGCGTGAATTCGCGGGAGATCGTGAAGGCATCGCGGCTTGTTTCGCGCATGAGTGGATTGGTGGTGCAGCGCAGCAAGGCGATCGTCGGGGAAAACGCGTTTGCCCACTCCAGCGGCATTCACCAGGATGGCATCCTCAAGAAGCGTGAGACCTATGAAATCATGGACCCGCAGGAGGTCGGCTGGGGCGGAACCGAACTTCCGCTGACCAAGCACAGTGGGCGCGCTGCGGTCGCCGCGCGTTTGAAGCATCTCGGCTTCAAAATGACGGATACGGATGTGCACGCGATCTTTGCCCGGTTCAAAGAGGTGGGCGATAAGAAGAAATTCGTTTACGACGACGATCTCACGGCGTTAGTGGAAGGGCACATCACCGAGGTGCCGGAAACCTGGTCGCTCGAATACGTGTGTGTCACCACGGGAAATCACGCTGTTCCGACCGCCACCGTCCGCTTGAAAAACGTCGCGAACAAAACCGGAGAAGCGCTGCAGGACGCCGGTGTCGGTGACGGTCCTGTCGATGCGGCGCTCAAGGCGATAGATCGGCTCACCGAGACCAAGGGCAAGCTCATCGAATATTCATTGCGCGCCGTTTCGCAGGGCAAGGACGCCATCGGTGAGGTTACCGTTAAGGTCGATTTCGGCGACAAGAAACTCGTTACCGGAAAAGGCGCCAGCACTGATATTATCGAAGCGAGCGCCCGCGCCTACCTCAACGCCGTGAATCGCTTTCTACTCTCCAGCAACGGCAAAGCCGCAATGGAACATCCTTGAAGATTTGCTCTGGCCTGGCCACGAGCCAGAATCTAAACACGCAAATTTGATTGCAGCCCTCACCACCGTGCATACGCTGACAGCCCAAGCTATGACGCGCCACCGCGAAATCCTTTTTCTCGTCGTTTGCATCCTTGCGCTCGCGGGTTGCGCGAGGAAGGAGAGCGCCACTTCTGACACCAGCACGGATTTCATTCGCCTGATGAACACAGGCAAAAACTATCTCGATCAAGGCCAGGCAGCCAAAGCGCTTGATGTTTACCAAAAAGCCGTCCGGATCGCGCCGAGCGATTCCGACGTGCATCTCAATCTGGCCAACGCGTATTTGCTTGCGGGGAAGGCTACGAATGCCGTGCAAGAGGCCGATGAAGTGCTCAAACTCGATTCGAATTCTGCCGCCGCTTATTTTATCAAAGGCTCGGCGAACATTCGCCTTTCGAACTTCGAAGAAGCGGTCAAGGCGCTTCAAACAGCCCGTAATATTGATCCGACCGAACCGGCCGTAAGTTACCAATTGGGCGTCGCCGAGGCGAAGTTGAATCACTGGGATGAAGCGATCAAAGCGTTGACCGAAGTGGTGACGGCGCAACCGGATCATCCAGCCGCCCATTATCAACTCAGCCAGGCATTACAACGAGCCGGGCGGGACGCCGAAGCGCAGCAAGAGTTGGAGGTTCACCAGCAACTGGCCGCCAAAAACGCGGGGCAAACAATCACGCCGGAGAAATTGGAAAAAAGCAAATTCACGCAGGCGCGAGTTCCATTTGTCCTGGAGCAACCACAGAAAGTGGGAATAGTTGTGCGTTTCTCCGATCAAACGGCAGGGGCTTTCGGGGCGAACGCTACAAAATACTCTGGCCCAATTGCCATTCTGGACCCAAACCATACCGGCACGAACGGCTTATTCGTCCTTGAGCCGGGGCAAGGCTTTCGGTTGCTTTGGAATTCGAACGCCGTTTTCCAACCTGCCGACGAAATCTATCCCGCCATCGGCGACGCTAAATACACGAAAATGCTGGTCGGCGATCTTCAAAACGATCGATTCGAGGACGTGATTGTCCTCGGCAATAAAGGCGCGCACATCTTCAAATTCGCCACGAACGGTTTCGCGATGGACGTCGGCCCATTCAGTCGGCTTCAAAGTCTCAGTGCAAGCGACGGAGCCCTGGCCGATCTCGATTTCACCGGGAAGCTTGACCTCCTCGCGGTGACTTCAGGCACAAATGATCTTCGCCTCTACCGCCAATTCGGTCCGCTGCTCTTTAGCGATATCACGCGCACGTCCGGCATTCCCGCCAATCTCACCAACGCCGCCAGTATCGTGATCGATGACTGGCCGAAAGACGAAATGATGGATGTGATCGCGGCGCGCCCCGGCGAATCTCCATTGCTGCTCACGAAATCGCGAGGCGCCGCCCTTAGTCCGACGAACATGAGCAACTGGCCTGCCGGAAGCGTCATCGCGACCGGTGATTTGAACAACGATTTGCGGACAGATATGGTCGTAGCGAGCAAGGGAAAAATCCAAATTATCTTTCAAGGGACCGGAGAAACGAGTGAGATCGCCCTTGATGAGCCAAATCTGCGCCAGATCGTGCTCGTCGATTATGACAATGACGGCTGGCTGGATATCTGGGCAATCGGTGATCGGTTAAATGCGTGGCGCAATGTTGGTAAAGCCGGGTTCGAGAATGTCACCACGGCGCTTGGCCTCAATACACACGCCGGGCCGTTCTCCGAAGTTCACTTCGCGGACTTTGATGTGGATGGTGATTCTGACGCGGTGCTCACCCTGGCGAATGGCGGTCTAAAATACCTGCGCAACGATGGCGGCAATGCGAACCAACAACTGAAACTTCGCCTGCTCGGGAATCGTTCCAATGCCAGCGGCCTGGGAACAAAAATTGAAGTGACCTCTGGCGGGTTGCGTTTGGTTCGCGCCGTTCAATCGCTTCCCATCGAAATCGGTGTCGGCAAGAACACAAATATCGAATCGTTGGTCGTGAATTGGTTCAATTTGGCGCAAGCCAATGTTGATGTTCCTGTGGACCCCAAAATCGAGCTTCCGATCTTCGAATTGGTCCTGCCTGAGGGTTCCTGCCCCTATATGTATGCCTGGGATGGGAAGCAGTTCCGGTTTGTTACGGATATTCTGGGCGCGGCTCCCGCCGGATTGCCGATCGCTGAAGGCGTGATGATTGAGTCTGATCCCGACGAATACGCTCTCATCGGAACCGAAGAGACATTCGTGCCGTGGGATGGATATTACACCGTCCAAATCACCGAAGAACTGCGCGAAGCTCTCTACCTGGACGACGCCAAACTCATGGTCATAGATCATCCAGCCGGCACGGAGGTTCACCCGACTGACAAACTCGTTCCGGGAAAGCCCTTTCCGCCCAGCCGCCTGATCACACTTTCCCGCGAACATCCGCTTCTGCGGGCTGAGGACCTGGCCGGTCGCGACGTTACAGAATCGCTCCGCAAAGTGGATGCAAAACGCGTTGGTCCGGGAAAGCTGCGGGGCCCTCAACTGCGCGGACTGGCCGAACCGCATGGTGTGGTGCTTGATTTCGGCGCGTTGGACTCGGAACGCCCTTTGGTTCTGGTAATGAACGGCTGGCTGCGGTTTGGCGGCGGAATGGCGAACATAAATGCTTCGCACGATCCTTCGCTGCCATTCCCGTTCCCTACATTGAAAGCGGAAGTCAATGGGGAATGGCAGGCGCTTGATGTCGTTGTTGGCGCACCAGCGGGCAAAACCAAAACCATTGTCGTGGACCTCACCGGAAAACTGCCGCCGGGAGCAAAACGATTGAAACTGGAAACCGCTTTCGAAATTTACTGGGATCGCATCGCATTGCTTGAACGCGTGAGTCAAGCCAATGCTGCCCAAACCCGCATTATCGAGATCGCTCCCACAACAACCGATCTGCATTGGCGCGGTTTCAGCGAATTCAAAGACTTGCCCGCGGACTGGCCGCTCACGCCCGATTATTATCAGACCTTCCCGAATCCGCATTGGCGCATTACGCCCGCGGGTTGGTGCACACGTTACGGCGAAGTGAGCGAATTGATTGCCCGCCGCGATGAAGGATTCGCGATCTTAAATGGTGGAGACGAACTGACGTTGAAATTCGCGGCGAATGAACTGCCGCCAAAAGCGGCCGGCGCTGTGCGCGAATTCTTTATTTACACGGACGGATGGGATAAAGACTCCGACTTCCACGTTCGTACTGGAACGACGGTCGAGCCTTTGCCCTGGCACGGGATGAATGACCAGCTTTATGGCAAGGAACCACGACCGCGCTTCCCCAGCGATCAGTTGCACAAAAAGTACAATACGCGCTGGATCGCCCCGCAAACGTTACATCGTCTGGCGGCGGCTCGGGTTAGCCGTTTGGAGCGAACTGCCGCTGCACCCAGCTCACCACATGATTGACCATCGGCCCGGCGTGCTCGCCTGCAAATACATGGTTCGCCCCTTTTATCTCGATCAGTTGCTTCGGCTGATTGGCCTTGGCATAAATATCAAGTGAATCTTGAATCGGAACCACATCGTCCTCCGTGCCGTGAACGAGCAACCAGGGGACGCGGATTTTCGGCGCTTCGTCGAGGACAGTATTAATCCGGGCCATGTCATCCATGTAGGTCTGCGATAGCGGACAATTCGGGTCGTCCCACATGAAGCCTTCGCCTGGTTTCACCATTCCAAATTCGCGTTGCGCAAAGGCTTTGGTGTGGACCATTCCCGCGAGCGATACGAGCGCTCGAATCCGCTGATCTTTGGCGGCGCGCAATACCCCCACGGCTCCGCCCATGCTGTGACCGACGTAGCAAATGTCCGAATCACCCGCGGAATCGAGCACCGCTCCCAGATCCTCGACTTCTTTGCTGATGGTGCAGTCCGTGAATTTGCCGCCCGAAGCGCCGTTACCCGGAAATGAGATTCGCAGCGCCGGCACGCCCGCTTTGGAAAGCCCCTCCCCCAAAGCCACCACAAAAGGCCGATCCTTGTTTCCGGTGACGCCATGTCCAATAACTACAAGATCGCGCGCTCCGGGTCGCCCCTGATGATACGTTAAATCAATCTTCTCTCCGCGTCCGTTTCGAATTTCAGTAAACATGTTACTCCGTTCGGATCATCCGAAAACAGGCGCATCCCCTTGGCAAGCCAATTCGATTAATTCACAACCGGACATACGGGACGTGAACCGTGCGATTGACTCCGTGCACTCTTTCCAGTCTAATTCAAACGAGCCTTTTTGATTTATGAGTAACAAACTTTCCCGCCGTTCCAGTTTCAAGAAAACCGCCTTCGCCGGCGCAGCCATAATATCCATGGGGCGTTTTGTCGAGACCATGGAGGCGGCGGAGGCGTCTTCCGCTCGCAAAGGCAACGTAAACCATTCGGTCTGCCGGTGGTGCTACGACAAAATCCCGCTCGAGGATCTTTGCCGATCCGCCAAAGAAATGGGTATTCAATCCGTTGAATTGCAGGGCCCGAAAGAATGGCCGACCATCCAGAAATACGGCCTGACCTGCGCAATGGCGAACGGAGCGGGAATGGGTATCGAAAAGGGTTGGAACCGCCTCGAGCACCACGACAACCTGATTGAAAGCTATTCCGCGGTCATTCCCCAGGCCAAAGCTGCGGGACTGCAAAACATCATCTGTTTCTCGGGAAATCGCGTCGGTCTCGATGACGAACAAGGCATAAAGCATTGCGCCCTTGGCTTGAAAAAATTAATGCCAGTCGCCGAAAAGCACGGCATCAACATCGTGATGGAATTGCTCAACAGCAAAGTGAACCACAAGGATTATCAATGCGACCACACCGTTTGGGGTGTAGAGTTGGTCAAAGCCGTTGGATCAGATCGATTCAAATTGCTCTACGACATTTATCACATGCAGATCATGGAAGGCGATGTTATTGCCACCATCCGCCAGTATCACCCTTACATCGCCCACTATCATACCGGTGGTGTCCCAGGACGCCATGAAATCGATGAAACGCAAGAGCTGAATTACAAGCCGATTATGGCCGCAATCCTCAAGACCGGTTTCAAAGGCCATGTCGCCCAAGAGTTCATTCCGGCGCGGCACGATCCAATTGCCTCCTTGAGGCAAGGCGTGGATATCTGTGATGTATAGATAGGCGTTAGAAGATTCACGCGTCTTTATATCTCATCAGGTGCAGGGAATGATGGAGAAAAAGAACCTGCACTTCGCGGCGGTGCGCATGCTTGCCGCCACAACTGTCTTCTGGTCGCTCAGTTTTCCGCTCGTCAAAGCGATGGGCATTCTCCAATCGAAGCTCGTTCCCGGCAGTTCCAGTTGGTTCCACGCGTCACTCACTGGAGTTGTGCGTTTCACCTGCGCGGGCTTGATCCTGCTTTTGTTCAGCCTCCGCACGGTTTCACGCTTGACCGCTCTGGAGGTTTGGCAGGGGATTGGCCTCGGCTTTTTCGCGGCGGGAGGAATTCTGTTACAGATGGACGGTCTTTCGCATACCTCGGCTTCGGTCTCGGCGTTCATTACACAAGGCTTTTGCGTGCTTGTTCCGATTTTCGTGGCTTTGCGAGACCGGCGGCTCCCGGCCTCGCGTCTGGTGTTCGCCCTCGCCCTCATGATGACCGGCATCGCGATTTTATCAAACTTTGACGTTCGGACCTTTCAGCTCGGCCGGGGCGAAGCCGAAACGTTGCTGGCGACCGTCTTCTTCGCCGGTCAAATCCTCTGGCTGGAGCGGCCTCTCTTTACGAAGAACAACGTCAGCCATTTCTCGATCGCAATGTTCTTCGCGATGGCATTGTTGTCGCTCCCAATCCTGATGCTGAGCTGGCAAAGCGTAAATGACGTTTTGCTCTGTTACTCGAACCCAGGCGTCCTGGGACTGGCGTTGGCGATCACGATTCTTTGTACCGTGCTTGCATTTGTCATCATGAACAAATGGCAACCGTTTGTTCCCGCAACGGAAGCCGCAATCATATACGGAGCCGAACCAGTCTTTGCGAGCCTCATGGCGCTCTTCCTGCCCGAAATTATCTCGCGTTTGACCGGAATCGATTACCCGAATGAAAGAGTCACAGCGCAGCTTGTGGCGGGTGGAATATTGGTATTGATGGCAAACCTGCTTCTTCAGGTCGGTCGAAAACCAGGCGGCTAGCAGTTCCATCTTCAAAAATGCCTCCAAGAGAAGCACTTCTCCGATTACAAAAATTTCCCGAAAAAACTCTTGCCACCACAATAGGTAGTAGTAATATTTCCATACTCCACTACTAAATGGGGTGATGCTTCGGCGGCAGCGAATGCAATCACCACTTGTTTAACAAACAGTAAACATCGGATAATTTAGACGTTAGGTCGAGAGAAAAAGCTCCCCGCAACCAAAGGAAATGCAATATGATCGATGCTCGTGAAGAACTGGTGTCTTCCTCACCCGCCCAAACCCGGCGGCGGAATACTCTCGGGTCGCGCCAGCGTGGCGCGGCTCGCGTGAACCTTCCCGGCAAGACGCTGAAGGTTCAACGGATCTTCAGCGACGCGAAAGTGAAGCCGTTCGATCAACTCGAATGGGACAAACGAACAGCGGAGATCGCCGACGATAACGGCAAGGTCATTTTTAAGCAGGACAATGTCGAGGTGCCGAAGTCCTGGTCTGTGCTCGCCACCAAGGTTGTGGTTTCGAAATATTTCTACGGGGAACAGAACACTGGAGAGCGCGAGACATCCGTTCGTCAGTTGGTTCATCGGGTTTGTCGCACCATTGCCGATTGGGGTGTTAAAGATGGTTACTTCAGTAAAGAGGATGGCGAGGTTTTCTACGAAGAACTGAGCTGGCTTTGCGTGAATCAATACGGCGCGTTCAATTCACCGGTTTGGTTCAATGTGGGGCTGTATCATCAATATGGCGTCGGAAAAAACTCCGCGAAGGGGAATTGGTTTTTCAATCGTTCGACGAAACAGGCCGAACGCGCGCCAACGCAGTACGAATATCCGCAGGGCAGCGCCTGTTTCATTCAGTCGGTCGATGATAATATGGAAGACATTATGCGCCTGGCTTACAGCGAGGCGATGCTCTTCAAGTACGGCTCCGGTACCGGCACTGATCTTTCACCTATTCGTTCGAGCAAGGAAAAGCTCAGCGGTGGTGGACGTCCGAGCGGTCCGCTTTCCTTCCTGAAGGTCTATGACCAGGTGGCAAATGTGGTCAAATCCGGCGGAAAAACTCGCCGCGCCGCCAAAATGAACACATTGAAGGACTGGCACGGCGACATCGAAGAGTTCATTGATTGCAAACAGAAGGAAGAAAAGAAAGCCTGGGCGCTGATCGAGCAGGGTTATAACGGCTCGTACAACGGCGATGCTTACGGCAGCGTCATGTATCAGAACGAGAATCTCTCGGTGCGCGCTTCGGACGAGTTCATGCAGTCTGCGCTCGATGGCAAGGAATGGTGGACGCGCTCTGTCACGACCGGAAAACCTCTGGAAAAGAAGGATGCCAGTTCGCTCTTCCGCAAGATTTCAGAGGGCACTTGGATTTGCGGCGATCCCGGAATGCAATATGATGGCGCGATCCAGAAATGGCATACCTGCAAAGGGACTGAGCCGATTCATTCCACGAATCCATGCTCGGAATACGTCTTTCTGAATAATACCGCGTGTAATCTGGCTTCCTTGAATTTGATGAAATTCAAGAAGGCGGACGGCGGTTTCGATGTCGAACGCTTCAAGGCCGCGGTTCGCGTTTACATCACGGCGCAGGAAATTCTCGTGGATAACGCCAGCTATCCCACGAAGGACATCGCCGAGAATTCACACATCTTCCGCACGCTTGGCTTGGGTTACGCCAACCTAGGTTCGCTGATCATGAGTTACGGGTTGCCTTATGATTCAGACGAAGGGCGCGCGCTCGCCGGAGCCATCACCGCCATCATGACCGGCGAATCCTACGGTCAGTCGGCTGAAATCGCGAAAATTGTCGGGCCGTTCGCGGGGTATCACGACGCCCGATGTGCTCACGTCGATAAGCCAGTGGCGAAGGACAACATCGAGTCGATGCTCGGTGTGATTAAGCAACATCGTGCGGCGGTTGAAGAAATTCAGCCCAGCCGCGAGTTTGCTTATCTCAAGGATGAGGCGCGCGAGTGTTGGGACCGCGCGTGCGAGAAGGGAACGAGGCACGGTTACCGCAATGCACAGGTAACCGTGCTCGCTCCCACCGGCACGATCGCCTTTCTTATGGACTGCGATACGACTGGGGTCGAACCCGACATCGCGCTGGTGAAATACAAACTACTCGCGGGGGGCGGCATGCTTAAAATCGTTAACCGCACCGTGCCGGAAGGATTGCAGCGCCTGGGCTACAGCGCGGAAGAAATTAAGAACCTTGCCGCGCACATCGAGAAGTTCGACACCATCGAAGATGTCGAGGAGGACGGCAAGCCTGTTTCGAGCGGTTTGAAGCCGGAACATTTCGCGGTGTTTGACTGCGCGTTCAAGGCTTTCCGCGGCAAGCGGAGCATTCATTACATGGCGCACCTCAAAATGATGGGTGCCGCCCAGCCATTCATCAGCGGCGCCATTTCCAAAACGGTCAATCTGCCAAACGAATGCAGCGTCGAAGATATTCAGGACGCCTACATCCAAGCATGGAAAATGGGCCTAAAGTGCGTCGCCATTTATCGCGACGGTTCCAAACGATCCCAGCCGCTCAATACGAAGAAAACCAATGATGGCGCTCCCGCGAGGAGCGAAGCCGAGGAGCTTAAGACGCGCGTCGCGGAACTGGAAAGCCTGGTGGAAAAACTTCGGCTGGATGCCGGTCAACCGCTGCGTCGCCGCCTGCCCGAGACTCGGACCGCCATCACGCACAAATTTGATATCGCCGGTCACGAAGGTTATCTGACAGTCGGTCTTTTCGAGAGCGGCGATCCGGGAGAACTGTTTATCACGATGGCAAAGGAAGGCTCGACCATTGGCGGCCTGATGGATGGAATCGGGACTCTCACCAGCCTGGCTCTGCAGTACGGCGTGCCGTTGGATGCGCTCGTGAAGAAATTCGCGCATCAACGCTTCGAGCCATCCGGCTTTACAAAGAATCCGGAGATTCGGAATGCATCGTCCATCATCGATTATGTCTTCCGCTGGATGGCAATCCAATTCATTCCGGGCTATCGCGAAGCCAATTCCACTAATCGGAACCAACCGGAACTCGCTATTCCAGGGCTGCTGGAGGAGTTGAAAAAAAAAGTGAATCGGCCAGTGGCGGACCTGCCCCTGGCCGATGAAACGCAGGTGGTCGTAAAAAATGGTGGAACGAATGGTTCCAACGGACACGGCTCGACTCGCCACAGCCACGTCCCAGTCACAAGCTTCAGCGCGACGATCGCGCATTTTCAACTTGATGCGCCCACCTGTCCGAATTGCGGTCATGTCGCAGTGCGGAACGGCGCCTGCTACAAATGCCTGAACTGCGGCGAAAGTCTCGGATGCAGCTAAGCACCCGGCCAAACACAAAGATTTAGCAGGCAATCACCGGAGGAACCGTAGAGCTGTGCCACGAAGGCGTGGGCAGCTCTTTCGCTGTGCGACTTCCGCTATGGTTCGGCAAGCACAGTTTCAGCCATGCTGACGATGAGTTGCCGACCGAAGTCGAGACGATCTTCCACAGTTGGCCGATGACCGAGTTTGACGCTGTTGGAGATGCGTTGCTCCATAAGAAGCACCGGGATTTTGCGTTCGTTCCAAAGAAAGTTGGTGGTGTTGCCGGGGTTGTTGTTGACGCGCAGTTTTTGGCTCGGATCAAACGTGGTTTTCTCGACAAGCAGATCGAAGAAGCGCTGAAGTGTTTTGAATACGGCGGGTTCATCGACTTGAGTGTCGAGGTGTTCGGGAGATTCGTCATTATGCATGTTCAGCATCAGATCGATCTTGTGACCGGAATCGAGGTAGCCGAAAACCGCCTTTTTGACGTACCAGATCTCCGGCATTCGCGCCAAGATCTCTTTCCCGCGAAGGTCAACTTCGTCCCAATGGCGATTGACGTCATAACCATTGGCATTAAAACGGACTTTGCCGCTGGTGCAGCCATCCGGATCCATCATTGGAGTGAATTTGAAAATGACTTTCTCGCGCAAGCCCCGGGCAAGCGGATCATCCGACGCGATGAAACGTAGAGCGCCTTCCATAACGTAAGAGGTGCCAGTTTCCCAGGCATGCTGACGCGCTTGCAGCCAAACGGTTTTTTTCGTTACATCCGGCTTGTCGAAATCTGTCATCGTGATGAGATGCAGGTCCCGGTCTTGAACGGTCTTGCCGATTACTTCGATCCGGACGGAGGCCACGCGATCCAGTTCATCGAGCAGGCGCAACAAGCGCGAATGAGTGTAAGGGGCGATGTGTGCGATCCAGATTTGATCCCGGGTTGCGTGGAATTTCAGCGTGGCTTCTTTCTTCTGATCATTCCACACCATGGCAGGGAAGTGCTCCCAATGCTCATCATCGTAACTGAAAACAGGAATTGTATCGGCGTTCATCGCACAAGCACCGGGCTTATCATTGTACTCGCCGATGAAATCTGTGAGGGTGAGCGACACGTCACGATCCTGGACATTGTCCATGCGGAAATAATACCAGTTGGCCTGACGGTTACGGCCATGCTCGTCCGACTGGCCTTCGACGGAGCAGCGAAATTCGGCGTCGGCGAGTTTTTCGATTTTGCCGACGGTCGCGCCTTCGAAGTTTTTATTGAACGTGATGGCCGGTTTCCTCTCAGCGCCGTTTGACGCAACGGCGAAGGCAAAAAGGAAGAGCATGGCGAAAGGCGGCACCTGGTTAAGATGAGCGTTGAGGTTCATGTTTTCTTGTTATATGTGTGCATAACTTCAGGGGGAGGACAAGGGAGCAGTACGGTTAGCTCATTATAGATGGTTCAATTTCTCCGCTGAGCTGGCGAGGGTCAACAGAGTCACTCGCAGAAACGGAGTGTTTTGACTACGCTGAAAAAAGATGGTCCGGCGCTTTTTCGTTAATCTTCAAGTGAACCTTGCTGCCGGGTTCCTTCTGTTCTTCTTTTCGGAGCGGCTGTTTTGGACCGTTTTTAAACCAGGCGATCAGATTCTGGACCTGGCGATCACCTGGCTGGCGTATTCTGTTCTCGGTTGTGTGTTCCTGAATATTTTGAAGCGATGCGGAGGAAGCGAGCTTCCGCGCGTCGCGCTGGCGGGGGCGGTGTATGGCTGGCTCGCAGAGGGAGTACTGGTGGGAACTTTGTACGGGACGGAATCTTCAGCCCCGTTTCCGCTCAGCATCGTTCAGACGGCCCTGTCGTGGCACATGCTCATTTCTGTTGTGGTTGGGTGGCATTTTTTAACTGGCGCGATTCGGCAGGGTTCTCTCATTAAGACCGCGCTCGTTTCCGCTGGAGTTGGATTGTTCTGGGCCGCATGGGCTCCATTCCAGTGGCGGGAAACACCGCCGGTTATCGTTCCGTTCTGGAGTTTTGTCGCACACGCCGCCGTGACAGGGGCGCTCCTCGCGATCGCTTGCGGTATTCTATCGGGGAGCGCATGGAACCAGTATAAACCGGGCTGGTTTGGGTTGGTCCTCTCGGCTTTAATTTTGGCGGTTTTCTATTCTCAGCAAATCAAAGCGCTTGGCCTTCGCCCTTTGATCCTTCTCCCGTTACTCGTTGGAGGGACGCTGGCGCTCCTGTATTGGACGAAAGCAAAGATTGAACAGCCAGCGGTTTGCGCCGGGACATCTGAACGATGGAAGTGCGGTGCAACCATTTTGCTCATGCCCGTCATCGCCAGCCTCGGGTATGCATTTCAGATTTTCATCAATACGCGCGGAATCAATCCATCATGGATCTTCCAGGGACTTGCTCTGGTTGGAGGAATGTTCTTCCTCGGAGCCTGCGCGGTCGTCGTCCACAACAAGATGCAGGCGCAAAAAAATCCCCTGGAGTAAACCAATTTCAAGTCTGCGGTGTCTATCTGGTGTGATGCCGTCCCACGTTACAAAAACTGCGTTTACGTTGATCGAATTGTTGGTGGTGATCGCCATCATTGCGATCCTCGCCGCGTTGCTCCTGCCTGCGCTTTCCAGCGCCAAGGCCAAAGCGATCCGTATCCAGTGCGTGAGCAACCTCAAACAACTGGCTATCGCGATCAATCTCTACGCCACCGATAACGACGACTCGCTTCCTGGCCCCCTGCTCACCGGAATACAGCCCGGTTACAATTTCGGCAGCGGCAATGACTCACCCTTTCCGCGCCTGGGCAATTTTCTTTGGTCAGAGATCGGACAACCGAACCCCGCCACCCTGGGCACTAATTGGGCCGTCGCTCGTGTTCTGAGCTGTCCGGCTCAAATGAAACTGCGCGCCAGCGATGTTGCAGAAGGCGATCGGGTTAATTTCGCCTCGCGCCAGGCCTTCCGGTTCCAACCCGGAAGCTTCCTGGTCGATGACAGTTCCCGTCCCTTTGGTTATCCCAGCAACACCGTGCCACCTTCTCCCGGTGCACCTTTCAAGCCAATGCGCCTCAGCACGCTTGCCTCCGTCACTAACGATTTTAGTCAGACGTTTGCCTTCCGCGATGTGGACCAGGAAGTCGATACCCCGGTCAACCCGCCCTGGTGGCATGCGCGAATTTCCAGCCGCGCCGTCCATGGGAAAGACGTGCGTAACGTCGCCTTCTTCGACTGGCATGTGGATGCCGTCCACGGAACGAATGGCCTCATGAACCTCAAACCGTTTTAACCGGCACGGGTTCTTACGGCGCGCGATGCGGGCCAGCAAGTGGAGATCATCTGACCAGGTTGGTCACGGTCGTTGTGCTGGCAACTTGCGGGCGCTGTGCGTTTCTTCCCGCGGTTTGCATCCAATGACTCCCCGCCAAAAAATCTTTCGGAAATCCGGCTTCGAAATTGAATGTTTAGAGAACCTCCGTTCCAATCACACTCTGGCGGGCGAGCAAAAATGTTTTAACGAGGTCGCCTTCACCACAAATAACAAAATCGTCGAACTTCTTAAACCATTTGCCTTGGGGAACGGTCGGATTTGTATCCAGCCACCGTAACAGGTCACCAATTTGACGAACACTGATTTGCCTCTGGTTGGCGCGCTCGACCAGATGATCCATTACGGACTCCGGCATTCGAGCACGGCGAATCTTAGGCATGCGGCTCGCTTCCGTAAAAGCCGCGCATAAACTCGGCTTTCAGTTTCGCCTTAGCAGCAGGGTCGGTCGAAGCCACCATCTTTTGCAGCACGCTCTCCAACTCTTCGGGACTAAGCTGTTCCCTTTCGGCGGAGCGGGCGTATTCGATCACCTTAAGGCGTTCCTCTCGCGGCATTCGTTTCATTTCTTCAATCACTTCCGACCCGGTCATGGAATTAAAATATGTGTCGCACTGCAAAAACGCAATCTCGGGCAACCCCAACGCTTCCTTCTTAATTCAACTTTCAGCTTATGGCCATCCGCTGGTCTGAATCCGACCGCTCGAAATATTGGGAGTAGCAGCCCGGAAAAGCGAACTTCCGAACTCGACGATTATTTCCAATGTCGTAATAATCATCTATGTCAGAGATCGCCGAAGACGGCGAAGATCTGGTTGTTGATGAGAATATCGAAGAAATGAAGCTGTTGTCGCCTACGACATCGCGGCTTATCCGTCGGATCTGACGCTCAGCGTGGTTCACGAAATGTGGAAAAACGGGGATATTGTAATCAGTTGTGTTCGTCGTCTGAGGGTGGAAAGCGGTTTATAGAAAATGCCGCTCAACTTTTTTCCCGGTAGTTGCGGCAGAGGAAAAATTGTCGGCGCTTTGCTTGGTTCTTCGCGAGCTTTCGGTACAGGCTTCGCCCTGGAAATCCTCAAGGTCGGACTTCCTCTGTGCTGCGAATTAGCCCGTTTTGCGTGATTGTTCCTTGGCGAGGTGCTTTTGCAGCAGCACCGCCAAGTCTTCCGCACTCGCCCACCCGCTCAAATACATTTGGATCAGTTCCATGATCCGTTTGTTGGGCCGCCGGCCGGTGTAATGTTGAAAGAGCAGCGCCGCGATCAAGGCCAGATACAATTGGATGGCCACCCCGGCGGGAGATTCGGCAAAAAAATGGCGGCAGCCCAGAATGCATTTGATCCAGCGGAAGAACAGTTCAATGGACCAGCGGCGGCGGTAAATGGTTCCCACCAGTTCGGCCGCGGCGACTTCCAAGGACAAATTAGTGACCAAAAACAGGTGCTGATCGGAGGTTTTGATCTCGACCAGGCGCAAACGCATGCTGCGCTTCTTCTCGTGTGCCCCCAGGCGCACCCAGGCATGGCGGATCACTCCCGCGGCTTGATCTTCCGCGCTCAAGGGCAGTTCTTCTTCGCGGTGAATCACGGCGTTGTTCTTAATGCGAAAAACAAAGAAGGCTTGGGCCTGGTCGATCTCACCGAAAAGCTGGTAGTCCTCGCCATAGTAACGGTCTCCCTAATTGGTTTGCCCCGCCACGCCCATCTGGCGCAAGGCCTGGCGTTCACAAGCACTGCCTTTGGTGATGCGCGCATCCACCGGTTTGTCTTCCGTCACATGAAAGCGCAAATGCAGGCGCACTCCTTTGGCGTCACCCTTGGGGCCGACGCCGTACTCCGCCCAGCCCATGCGGGGCAGCGCGCGCCACAGGCTGCCGTCCTGCGCCACCAGATTCAGATGCCGCAGCCGAGGATCGGGTTTTTGCGTGCTCAGAGTCTGTCGCATGACTTCGCCAAAAACCTGGTGAAGCAAAGCGGGGTCGAGCACGTTTTGCATTTCGGAAAAGCTGCCCAAGCTGACGTGGCGGCCACAAACCTCCTCCTGGACACGGGGCAGTTCGGTGATGGCGCAGAGCCCGCGCATGCTTTCGACCACCCGATTGCACAATCCAAAAAGAAACAAGAAGAGGTACGGACCATAACTCAGTTCCCGGCGAGGATTGGAAAAGGTCGGGTGCAAAGTCGCTTTGGCGAAGACGCGCTCCACGATGTCCTGAAAGATCCGGAGCATATTCCAGTTTTTCAGGTCTTTTCGGTGAGCTTGCGCTCCGCGCTTTCCACGCGGCCAATTAGATCAGGTGGCTAAATTTGTACAAGTTACAATTGTGTTACGGAGTGTTACGATTGTTACGAACGAGCAGTCAACATGCCGATCACAACTGTATTGTAATTCCCGATTTTCCACGACATATTACAGCACCAGTGATGCGGCGGTTGTGGAGAAAAGGTTTAAGACAACTCGCGCACATTTAATTGGCTGAGATGGCCTTTTAGCGACCATTTTCGGCATGCCGATTTACTAATCGTTCACCTTGAGTCGGTTGTCTCCGGACTCAAGAATCCCTTTTGGGAATCGCGGTACGCTGGTTTTCTTGCCGTAAAACGCCGTTGCGGTTCTCGATCTTTCGCTGAAATCCATCTTTCTAGAATTCTCAGAGGCAAAACATCAAGTATTGGGAGCTTTTGCAGCGCCTATTTTGACAGAATAAACGGCAGGATTGGTTTCGATCAGATTCAAAGTGAATACATGCGCAAGTTTGGAAAAAAGTATGAAGATAGGTTTCGAAAACGTTTCGAGAAGATTGAGGCAGAACACCTCAGGCTTAACAGATACAGCGTCAAAGCATCCTACGGGAGCTTGTTGGTGGCAAGGCACCAGTTTGCCCGTTTGCCCATGAAGGAGCTATTCCGCCAAACCGCCAGCTATCCAGAGATTAAGAAAGGGTATGAAAGCGGAAAGAAAATCATGACGTGTCTTTCCACCTGCATGCGGTACTAATGCACGGCTGTCACCTTCTGGTGAAAGGGTGCAGTTGCTGCGCCGACTGTCATGACTGAGTTGCCCGTGGCCAAGACTCATTATTTGGGAGAAGGTGAAGGCGCGTGACTCCGAAGTTCGTTGCAGGAAAGTCGTTGGTCCAACCGTTCTTATCTAATCTCCAGTGCCCGAGCGAGGCTCCCGGCCTGCATAAATCGAGCAGACGCGCGTTCCATTTTGTAGATACCGCGAGTCACTTCGAAGGAACTGGGCCAAGGGGTCAGCGAAACGAGTTCCCGTGGGGCGAGCGCTCCTGCGATTTCGTTTAGATCGGTGATTCGCAGGATGTTTAGCAAGGCGGGGCCTTCCCAATGCGAGGCGGGTGGTTCGCTGAGAATTACTCTGTTGATCCGAGGGTCGCGAAGGGCGGCGTAGAGCGCCACGATCCCGGATTCGCCTTTGCCGAAAACGGATATTTCCGACGGTGAGAGTTTCTCCTCAGTCAGGGCCCACTCGACGGCTCGCAGAACATCCCAGATTTGCATGGCAGCGATGGTCCGGCCGCACCAGGCAGCGGTCATTTGGATATCTCGGTATTGGTCCGCGGGGATTGAGCCTTCGGAAAAGCGAGGGTTAAGGATGAGCACGGAGTGCCGGCCGAGCACAGGCAATAACTCATCGAGGTCGAGGAAGTAAGATCGAATCACCGGGGCGCTTCACATAAATCAGCAATGTCTTACCGGCGGCGCCCGGTTTCGGTGTCAGGAGCTGGGCGCGCACGCGAGCTCCGATTTCCGTTTGGAAACTGACATCCTTGTAATTCCCGTAGCGAGCGGCCCAACCACCTTCGTTGCGCGAGACGTGTGTTTCGAAGGGAATGGATTCTTTCGGAAAAAAGCCAAATACCTTTTCATCGAGTTCGGCTCGGATCGCAGCCTTCCTTTTGGTCCAATCGGCGCGAGACTTTGGTTTGGTCACGCGAACCGGTTGGGTGAATCGATCGTGAATCTGGTCATTGATCGAATCACGGGGCCATTCTTTCAGGCAGGCAAGATCTTCGGCAATTTCGCGTGGCAGTACGTTTGTGTCTATCGGGAGAGGCGTCGTATCCTGTTGCAGCCATCGTTGCATCCACTGGCGAGCCGCTTGCAGGAACTGCGGGGGATCGCTGTGCCCCACGTCATCATCCAATTCACTGACGCGATCCGCGGCGCCGTAAAATTCGAAGATGCGCTTCGAACGTTGAAATACTTCGTGATAGCCATCCGGAGGGAAGTCGTCGTCCTTTCGTCCACTGATCATGAGTAACGGCCGCGGGGCGATTAACGCGGCGACGAGCGGGAAGTCCTGCCGGTAGGTGTTGTGAAAGTAGATGCAATCACATTGGCCCCAGGCACGCCAATGCTGCGCCTGTGATCCGAAGGTATAGGTCGAGCAGACGGGCGCGGCGGCTTGGACGCGCTCGTCCACGGCCGCGAGGTACCAGGTGATCGCTCCGCCACCGGAAATGCCGGTGACACCGAGGCGTTTCAGATCCACTTCTTTCCAGCACAGTGGGATCCGAAGCTTGGAATTCACGTGACTTGAAGTCGCG
>JADMIO010787532.1_pt1 | contig 71263 bp, 60 predicted proteins | sample 8958161 | NCBI WGS metagenome assembly JADMIO01 (sample SAMN16585339, study PRJNA669376) | soil metagenome | isolation source: Crop rotation soil | place: USA: Cullars Rotation, Alabama | collected 2011 | reverse complement strand
CGCGACAACTTGTCCACGTGGAATTCTAAGCTTAGGATCCCAATGTGCTGGAAAGGCTGGCCTTAATCCGGGAAGCGGAGGATTTGGCGCACAACCCGCCCCCGCGCTTGGAGGACGCCGTGCGCGAGTTGCGCCGGCAGTGGAAACGGGTGGGACCGGTTCCCAAGGCCCAATCGGACTATGTTTGGGAGCGTTTCAACCAAGGCTGCGACCAAGCCATGGCGGCCGGAGTCCCCACCGAAACCGAGTAGCTTACCGGCTGTCGCCGGCCAAGCGCTTCGGCGGGAGCCTTCGGGTTTCGCCAAGAGGTGGAGGCCAATACCACACCATCGGAAGCGCCGGAGACCGGCCATGGGTCCCCTTAAGGCGCCCAGTCCCTTCCGAATCCCGCTTATTTTTGGCTTTAAGCCCGAAGCTCCAGATACTTGCGAATCAATGTGTTAGTGGATGCGTCATGCTTGAGTTCGAGGCCGGGGTTCTTCTCCCCCTCCTCCAAAGCGCCGAGCACTTTTTTGGCCAATTGCTTGCCCAATTCCACGCCCATCTGATCGAAGCTGTTGATATTCCAAATCACGCCCTGGGTGAAAATCTTATGCTCGTACATGGCGATTAAGGCGCCCAAGGTATGCGGCGTCAGCTTGCGGAAAAGAATGGAATTGGTGGGCTTGTTGCCCTCGAAAACCTTATGGGGCGCCAAGCGTTTGGCTTCGTCGGCGGCCGCTCCGGAAGCCCGCAACTCGGCTTCGGCTTCCTCGAGGGTTTTACCCGCCATCAAGGCTTCGGTTTGGGCGAAGAAATTGGACAGCAGGAGCCGATGGTGGTCTCCGATGGGGTTGTGCGACTGGGCCGGGGCCAGGAAATCGCAGGGAATGAGTTTGGCCCCCTGATGGATCAATTGATAGAAGGAATGCTGCCCGTTGGTGCCCGGTTCGCCCCACAGCACCGCGCCGGTTTGGTAATCCACGCGCCGGCCCTCGCGATCGACGGTCTTCCCGTTCGACTCCATGTCCGCCTGCTGCAAATAGGCGGGCAGGCGGTGCAGGTATTGATCATAGGGCAGGACGGCCTGGGTTTGCGCCCCGAAGAAATCGCCGTACCAAACGCCGAGCAAGGCCAAAGTGACGGGAACGTTGCCTTCCAGCGGGGCTTCGCGGAAATGCTTGTCCATGTCATGGGCGCCGCCGAGGAAGTCGCGGAAATGGCCGAAGCCGAGGCTCAAGGCGATGGACAGGCCGATGGCCGACCAGCAGGAATAGCGCCCGCCCACCCAATCCCAGAACTCGAAGGCATTGGCGGGATCGATGCCGAAGGCCGACACGGCCTCGATATTGGTGGACAAGGCCACGAAGTGCCTGGCCACGGCCGAGGCGTCTCCCCCGCAGGCCGCCAGCAGGGCGGCCTTGGCGGAATGCGCGTTGGCCATAGTTTCCTGGGTGGTGAAGGTTTTGGACGCGACGATGAACAGGGTTTGATCCAATTCCACCTCGCGCAGGATTTCCGCCAAATGGGTGGCGTCCACGTTGGACACGAAATGCGCGCGCAAAACCTGGTTTCCGAACGCGTCGCGGGAATAGGGGCGCAAGGCCTCGGTCACCATCACCGGCCCCAAATCCGATCCGCCGATGCCGATGTTGACCACGTGGCGCATGGACTTGCCGGTGAATCCCGTCCAGGAGCCCGAACGAACCCGTTCGGTAAACGCGCGCATCTTCTCCAGCACGGCCAATATGCCGGGCATCACGTCCTTTCCGTCCACCAGCACGGGCGCGCCCGAGAAATTGCGCAGGGCCGTGTGCAACACGGCGCGGTTTTCGGTGAAATTGATCCTGCCGCCGGTGAACATGGCTTCGCGCGCCGCGGACAAGCCGGCTTCTTCCGCAAGTTTCCGCAGCAGCGACAGGGTTTCATCCGTGGCGATATTCTTGCTGAAGTCCAGATACAGGCCGCAGGCTTCCAGGGCGAATTTGTCCGCGCGTCCCGGATCGGCGGCGAAAAGATCCTTCATCTTCCAGGCGGAAGCGGTCGTCTGATGCCCGCGGAGGGCCTGCCAGGCGGAAGATTGCGTCAACGGCGTCGGGTTCGTGTTCAAAATGCCTCCAGAGGGGGAATGCACCCAAATATAGCAACAGGAGTCCCGCGCCCTTGCCGTTTGGCCGCGGATTCGCCCGCCGGCGCGGATTGACTTCTACCTAAAAAAATGGTAATATTACCTAAATAAAAGGTAATTAAAAATGCTTGAGCCTCTGCTCGGATCCGCCCTAAAGGAAAAAATCCTCCTGTATCTGCAGGAATGCACCGAGGGATATGCCCTGGAGATGGCGAAAACCTTCTCCGTCCCGGTTTCCATGGTCCAGTTCCATTTAAAAGGCTTGGAGGAAGGAGGGATCGCGGTCAGCCGCCAAATGGGCAAGACCAGGATGTTTTCCCTGAATCCCCGCTATCTTTTTTTGAAGGAGGTTTCCTCCCTTTTAAAGGCGGTTTTGGAAAATCTCCCGGAAGAAGAGCTGGAAAAATATTATCGCCCCCGGCGGCGTCCTCGAAGAGCGGGGAAACCCCTGTGAAAAAGCCGGCAAGGCGGCTTGGTTTGCTGGAATTGGCGGGTTGGGTATGCTCCAACCTCGCGGCGAAAGGATTCAAGGTCGTCCTGTCCGGCGGCGCATGCGCAAGCATCTATTCGGAGAATAAATATGAATCCCTTGACCTGGATTTCATTCGCGTGGACAACAGCCCGCACCAAGCCGTTGCGGTCGCCATGGAATCGCTGGGATTCAAGCGCCATGGCAGGAGTTTTTTCCACCCCGATTCCAAATTCTCGGTGGAATTCCCCCCGCCGCCGCTGACCGTCGGTTCGGAACCGGTCAGGGAGGTGCGCGAGATGGACGTGCCGGACTGGGGCCGCCTCTCGCTGCTATCGCCGACGGATTGCGTAAAGGATCGCTTGTGCGGGTTTTATTTCTGGAACGACAGGCAATGCCTGGATCAAGCCGTGCTGGTCGGATTCGAAGGCAAGATAAACCTGGCCGAAATTCAACGATGGTCGATCCGGGAAGAGATGTCCGAGAAATTCGCCGAATTCAAGAAAAGACTGCGGCAAAGAAAGGCGGCGCCAAAGGTGGGTCGAAAGAGGGGAAAGTAATAGCTTACAAGTAGCGCCCGTCCTCCGGGAAAAAGGGCCGAAGAATGTCTCGTGGAAAGGAGATCGCATGAAATCCGAACCCCGAAAAAATCCCCCCCATCCCAAAACCGGCCATCCTCGCTCCAAATCCCGCTCCCTGGGCGGATTCTTTTCGTCGCTCTCCCGTAAAACCGCGATTGGCTTGGCGATCGTCGCCGTTTTGCTGATAGCCTTGCGCATCGCCCTGCCGCATGTCATTTTACGGGTGGCCAATCAAAAACTGAACGAAATTCCGGAGTACCGCGGCCATATCGAGGACGTGGACTTGAGCTTATGGCGGGGCGCCTATCAAATCGAGGGCGTCCGGCTCGACAAATTGAACGGAAAAATCCCCGTCCCGTTTTTCTCGGCGCGGGTGGTGGACCTTTCGGTGGAATGGCGCGCGTTGTTCCACGGCAAACTGGTGAGTGAAATCGAGGTCTACGAGCCGCGCGTGAATTTCGTGAACGCGCCCACCAAGGAGGAAAGCCAAACCGAAATAGACGATTCCTGGCGCGACAAGGTCGATGAGATGTTTCCCCTGCGCATCAATCACTTCGCCATCCATGAAGGGGAGGTGCATTTCCGTGATTTCCACAGACAGCCCAAGGTGGATATCCATCTCGACCACCTGGAAGTCAACGCCAAGGGGCTGAGCAACCGCCAGGAAAAGGGCAAAGCCCTGCCCGCCGTGGTGCATGCCGGCGGCCGCGCCATGGATCATGCCAAGATCAGGCTGGACATCAAGCTGGCGCCCCTGGCCAAGCAACCCACTTTCGATTTGAACGCGGAATTGACCGGCTTGAAACTGGCCACCCTAAACGACTTCCTGCGCGCATACGCCTCCGTCGACATGGAAAACGGACGGTTCGATTTGTTCACGGAAATGGCCGGGGCCGACGGGAAATTCACCGGCTACGTGAAACCCTTGGCCAAGAACGTGGAAATCCTGGATCTGGAAAAGGACAAGGGCAATCCCCTGCAGGTGCTGTGGGAGGCCCTGGTGGCGGGCGTGGAAAAGGTATTGGAAAACCCGCCCAAATCCCAGGTGGGCACGCAAATCCCGATCTCCGGCACCTTCTCCGATCCCAAGGCGGGTATCTGGCCCACCATCGGCGCCTTGTTGCGGAACGCCTTCATCCGCGCCCTTCGGCCGCAATTGAATAATTCCGTCGACATCCAGGACGTGCCGAAAAAACCGGAACCGCCGAAAACCGCCCCATCCGGAAAAAATTCCAAGGCAAAAAAATAAGCCGATGAAAAAAGTTCTTTTCTCCTTTGTAGGGCTGGTTCTGATTCAAGCGGGACAGGAGGCCCATGCGCAAAGCGCGCTATCCCCCCGTGTCTGCGCTTTTGCCGAGAGAAAGACCCCGGCCACCGGCCTTTGTCCCATGCTGGACAGGCAGGAGATGCTGATTGAGGAATGGAACAAGGCGTATTCCCTGAACAGAATGGCCCCCGTGGGCGTCGCCGCCATGCTCGGCGGATTCGCGCTGGAAGGCGCCGTTCTTTCTTATGTGCTGATCAAGAAGCCCAGGGAAGCTGTGGCGAACAACCGCAACATTCCGCTTGCCCCCATCATAGGGGTCGCCGCGGGCGGCATCACGCTTTCCGTATTCGGGGGAATTTGGGTTTTATATGCCGATCACAGGGTGGAGAAAGCCAAGGCGGATACGCGCGGGTTTTTGAAAAACCGCCTCGGAATAAACTAATCCGGCTCCCGGCGGCATGCGCGCTTGTCCCGCGTGCGATAAACCGATGTATTTTTAACAACGCCGGTTCCGGAAGAGTCCCGGGTCCGCGGTTAAAACCGGAGCATGCATGCCGATAGGAAAAGTTTCCGGCCGTTTGGTCGTGGCCGTGGTCTTCCTCGGCGCCATATTGCTGGCCACCGTGCTTTTCATGGTGGGATACCGGCATAAATTGAATTTGGAGTCCCAGCGGCGCGAGTCCGGCGGGAATTGGGAGAAAGCCGCCTCTCCGGACGCGATTCGGACCTGGATGTCCCGCCTGCCCAAGGAATGGGTGAAAGTGACCTATGAACCCGGACGCGGATTCGTCCGCCTGGTCCCCTGTTACTCCCCCAACAGCCTGTTGACCCTGACCACCGCCCTGGACAGCCTGCCGGGCGTCAATTGCGAGGAATGCGACAGCCTGTCCGATCGCCAGGTGCGTGAAATCCGCCGCAACCCCGCCGACAGCGCCCTGCATTTCAGCTTGCTGCCGGATCGCGGCACGATAAAGGTGTTGCCCGTCGACGCCGCCCTGACCGCCAAATTCGCGGGCGCGCCTTTCCATGACAAAATCCTGCTGTGGATAGTTCCCAAGGCCGGCACACCCGTTTCGGCCGCAGGGGAACCGACGCCCCCAGGCGGCATGGCGGAAGACACCTTGATTTTCGCCCCCCAAAGCCAGGAAGCCGAATTCGAGGTTTTGCGCGCGGAAGACGAGAACGCCGAAGGCTGCGGACCGGAGTCCGATCCGGAGTAATTCCGCCTCACCGCGGCGGCCTGATTGCCTTTCCAACCACCACGCGGCGACGGTTAGGCCGACAATGCCGAATACGAGCGGCTTGGCCAGGCAAACACGCCCGCCTCTTTCGGAGAAAGCCTACTCCTTGGGCTCCTTGCCCCAGGTTTTTTCCAGATAATGCTCCCTGCCCGACCCAATCTTGTAGGCCTTGTAGCGCACCGGGTTTTTCTTGTGGTAATCCTGGTGGTATTCCTCGGCGGGATAGAAGGCGGAAGCGGCTGTTATTTCCGTAACGATTGGCTTGTCGAATTTCCCCGATTTTTCCAGCGCGGCCTTGCTTTCCTGGGCGAGGCGCTTTTGCTCCTCGCCATGGTAGAAGATGGCGGTGCGGTATTGGGTGCCCGCGTCCGCGAACTGGCGGTTGTTGGTGGTCGGGTCGATGTTCCGCCAAAACACGCGCAATAGCTTGTCATACCCGATCTTGGTGGAATCATAAGTCACTTCCACCGCCTCGGCATGGCCGGTTTCTCCCGAGGACACTTCCTCGTAGGTGGGATTCGCCTTCGCTCCTCCCGTGTATCCGGACACGACGGAAACCACGCCCTCCAGCTTTTCGAACGGAGGGGTCATGCACCAGAAACAACCGCCCGCGAAAGTCGCCTTGGCCAGGTGGTTGCCGGCGGGAACGGGAGCGGCCTTTGGCGCCGGTTTCCCGCCCCCTTCGGCTGAAACTCCAACGGCAAAGGAAAGCATGGCCAGGGCAAGCGGAATGGCGGCGTCGAGGTGCATGGGAAACTCCTGTTGAAACGTTTCAAACGACCGGAACAACATACAATCCCGGCGCCGTCAAAACGCACTGTTTCCGAAACAGGGTAAGCGCAAGTTTCGGCCGGTATCCTTGCATCCCCCCGCATAAGCAGCGGCAATTCCATCACCGTGCCGAATTCTTCCGGGCATGGCGGTTGTGGCCGACTTCCCTATCCGCGCGGTCTATACAAAGGCCGTAAACTCTGCTACAATTCCCGCTTGCGGAAGCTCCGCGGGAGAGAAAATGGCTGGGAAAAAAGCCGGAAAGACGCCGGAAAAAGCCGGGAAATTGTGGCAGGGCCGGTTTTCGGGATCCATGGCGTCTTCCATGGAAAAACTGTCGGTCAGCCTGGATTTCGATCGCAAACTGTTCCGCGAGGACATCGAGGGCAGCATGGCCCATGCCAGGGGTTTGCGCGCCGCGGGCGTGTTGAGCGCGGGGGAATTGGAAGAGACGCTCAATGGCCTGAAAGGCATCCTGGGGGATCTGGAATCCGGGGCCGATCCGTTCCGCGACGGCGACGAGGATATCCACATGGCGGTGGAGCGCATACTCGTTGAACGCATCGGCGACACCGGCAAAAAACTGCATACCGGCCGCAGCCGCAACGATCAGGTCGCCACCGATCTCAAGCTGTACGTCCGGCGGCGCGCGCAAGCCCTGGAGACGGCCGTGACGGATTTGCAAAAGTCCATTTACGCCAAGGCGGAGGAATACAAGGACCTCCTCATGCCCGGGTATACGCATTTGCAGCAGGCCCAGCCCATTTATGCCGGCCATTATCTGTTGTCCTTTTTCTGGCTGCTGGAAAGGGACAAGGCCCGTTTGCGCAATGCGGGCGATTCGGCGGGACAACTGCCGCTGGGATCGGGAGCCTTGGCGGGCTCGGCCTTCCCCTATCGCCGCGAATTGGTGGCCAAGGAACTGGGCTTTCCCGCCGTTTCTCCCAACAGCATCGACGCCACGGCGCATCGCGACTGCGTTCTGGAATTCCTGGGGGCCATGGCGATCCTGGGCGCTTCCCTGAGCGGCTATGCGGAAGATCTCGTCATCTGGTCCACCCAGGAATTCGGCTTCGTTACGCTTGACGAAGCCTATACTTCAGGTTCGAGCATGATGCCGCAAAAGCGCAATCCCGATTCCATGGAACTGGTGCGCGGCAAGGCCGGCCGGCTGCTGGGGAATTTCACGCGCCTGTTCACGGTGGTGAAGGGCCTCCCGCACGCCTATGACAGGGACTTGCAGGAGGACAAGGAACCCCTGTTCGATTCCGTGGAAACCTTGGAAATCTGCCTGGTCGTCATGGCCGAGGCCATCGGTTCGCTGAAGTTCAACCGCGCGGAAATCGGCCGTAAGCTAAGCCCCGCCTTGCTCGCCACCGACTTGGCCGATTATCTGGTGGAAAAAGGCATTCCCTTCCGCGACGCGCACCATATCGTGGGCAAGCTCGTAGCCAAGGCCGAATCCGCGGGAAAATCCTTTCTCGATCTCTCCGAAGCCGACTGGAAAGGCATACCGGAGGCAAAAGCCTTCCGCAAGAAATTGACCCATGCCTACTCGGCCGAACGCCGGCACATCCGGGGCGGAACCGGTTCCGCTTCGGTGCGGGAACAATTGCAGCAGGCCAGGAAAATATTGCGATCTTAATCCGGTTCGGTAACGGTCGGCCGCTTGGATAAATATGGAAAAAGCAGCCTGAATAGAGACGAGCGTTCAGCAAAAATAAAGGAATAAAAATGCATCTGGATCCGCAGGCAGCGGCTTTGAATGAAACGATTCGCGGCGTTAATCCGGCTTTGCTGGACATGCTCTCGCAACGCGGGAAGGCCATCTACTTTCCCAAGCTCGGCATTTTGTCCCAGTCCGCCGAGGCGAACGGCAAGGAAATCAACGCCACCATCGGCATAGCCTTGGAGGAGGACGGCAATCCCATGGCTTTGCCCAGCCTGGCCAAGCCCGTGCAACTGCCCGCCAAGGACGTATTTCCCTATGCGCCCAGCCCGGGCCGTCCCGACAGCCGGAAAGCCTGGAAGGACATGATCCTCAAGAAAAACCCGTCCCTGGCCGGAAAGGCGTTCAGCCAACCCGTGGTATGCGCCGCGCTCACCCATGGGTTGAGCATAGCCGGCTACTTGTTCTGCGACGAAGACGATACCGTGATTTTGCCGGATTTGTTCTGGGAAAATTATGGGCTGATTTTCACCAATGCCTTCGGCGCGGCCCTGGATACTTTTCCCACCTATACAGATGCCGGCGGATTCAACGTGGAAGGGCTGCGCGCCAAGTTGAACGGAAAACCGGGAAGCGCGCGCGGCGGCAAAAAAATCGTGTTGCTGAACTTTCCCAATAACCCCAGTGGCTACACCCCCCTGGAGGCCGAGGCCAAGGCCGTCATCAACGCCTTGCGGGAAGCGGCCGAAGCCGGAGACAAGGTAATCGCCCTGATCGACGACGCCTACTTCGGCTTGGTGTTCGAGGACGGCGTATACCGCGAGTCCATTTTCGCCGCGCTATGCGACGCGCATCCCAATTTGCTGGCGGTCAAAATCGACGGCGCCACCAAGGAGGACTATGCCTGGGGTTTTCGCGTCGGCTTTTTGACCTATGGCATCCAGGGCGCCACGCCCGCGGTATACGAAGCCCTGGAAGCGAAGACGGGAGGCGCCATCCGCGGCAATATTTCCAATGCCTCCACCATGGCGCAGGCTCTGCTGGTCAAGTCCTGGACTTCGGGAGAATACGAATCGGAAAAAAAGCAAAAATTCGAATTGCTGGAAAAACGCTACAAGGCCGTCAAAGGCATTCTCGCCGCCCATCCGGAATACAAGGAGCGCTTCGCCGCCCTGCCCTACAACTCCGGCTATTTCATGTGCATACGCCCGCTGGGCGTCGATTCCGAAAAACTGCGGCAAAAACTGCTGGCCGACTATTCCACCGGTGTCATCAATTTCGGAGGCGTGCTGCGCATCGCCTTCTCGGCAACGCCCACGGACAAGCTGGAGAAGCTGTTCGCGAATGTGTACAAGGCTGCCGGAGAATTGAAATAAAAGCGGAACGTCACAAGCCTTAGGCCGTCCTCAAATGCGTACCAACCCGCTTGCGGGCCGCGAGGACTTCACCGTCCCGTTTCCGGCGGCGCCTGGTTGACCACCAGCCAGTATAATCCCAACTGGCTCACGGCGTCCGCGAATTGCGTGAAGTCCACGGGCTTGTGCACATAGCTGTTGCAGCCCAGGCCGTAGCCTTCCAACACGTCCCGTTCCTCGTTGGACGAGGTGAAGATGACCACGGGCAGGAACTTGGTTGTCGGTTCGGCGCGGATGCGGCGCAGGACTTCCAGGCCGTCGATTTTGGGAAGCTTCAGGTCGAGCATCACCATGGCCGGCAATTTGCGGCCGGGTTGCGCGCCGGAACCGTACAGGTAATCCAGGGCTTCGACGCCGTCGCGCGCCACGACCACCTCGTTGCGCACCCTGCTCTTGCCCAAGGCGATCAGCGTCAACGCCTCGTCGCTGGAATTATCCTCGACCAGCAGAATAACCCTTTCGTCGATCATCACGTCCTTTCCTCCAGGGTGAAATGGAAGGCCGCGCCCCGGCCCACCTCTCCCTCGCCCCAAATCCGTCCGCCGTGGCGCCGGATGATGCGATGCACGGTGGCCAGCCCTATTCCCGTGCCGTCGAATTCCGTGGCCGGGTGCAAGCGCTGGAACACGCCGAAAAGCTTGTCGGAATAGGTTTGGTCGAAGCCGGCCCCGTTGTCGCGCACGAAATAGGCGGGAGTTCCGTTCGCTCCGTCCGTTCCGAATTCGATGCGGGCGAGGGGAATCTTGGAGGTGAATTTCCAGGCGTTGTCCAGGAGGTTCTCGAGCACGATGCGGAGCAGCCTGGCGTCGCCATGCGCCACGACGCCCTCCGACACCGCGATTTCCGCCTTGCGGCCCGGTTCGCTCCGCTGCAGGCTTGCCAGCACGTCGCGGGCCAAGGCGCTCAAATCCACGGGCGCCTTGATCAAATCGCTTCTGGTGACCCGCGACAGGTTGAGCAAATCCTTGATCAGCTGATCCATGCGTTGCGCCGCCTCGCGGACGAAATGCAGGTATTTCTTGCCGGTCTCGTCCACCTTGTCCGAATAACCATCCAACAGCGCCTGGCTGAACCCGTCCACGCTGCGCAAAGGCGCCCGCAGGTCATGCGCCACCGAATAGCTGAAGGCCTCCAACTCCTTGTTGGCCGCTTCCAACGCGGCTTGGCCCCGCTCCAAGTCCTGGTTCAAGCGGCGGACGTCCCGCTCGGCGTTTTTGAGGTTGGTGATGTCGTATTGGATGGTCAGGGCGCATGTCTGCCCGTTCAATTCGATTTGCTCGGTGGATAACAGGGTATCTTTGATTCCCGCCTCGGTGCGCAATTGGATTTCCACGTCGCGCACCCTGCCGTGCACGCGAATGGCCTCCAGGATTTTGGCGCGTTCCGAAGCGTCCACCAAGCCCATTTCGGAGGAGATGCGGCCGATGAGCTGCTCGCGGGGATAACCGATCATTTTCGCCAGGGCGTCGTTCATGTCCAGCCAAAGGCCTTCCGGCAGCTTGGCGATGGAAATCGCGGCGGGGCTGGACATGAAGGCCTTGGAAAACTTCTCTTCCGACTGCCGCAATTGTTCGGTGCGCTCGGCCACCAGCCGTTCCAATTCCAGGCGCGTCCCTTTGTGGGACTCCTCCAACAGGGATGTTCGATGCGCCAAATCCTCGAGCAGGATGTTGACCGCCGTGGCCAGTTTGACGGCAGGATCGTCCGGCTCCGCCCCGGCAGGCAGGCTCACGCGCGCCTGCAGGTCGCCCTTGGAGGCCGCCGCCATCACGGCGAAGATTTCATCGAAGCTGAGCGCCATATGGATGAATTGTAATTCCTGGCGAAAAAACCCGGCAAGCCGGAACGGTTAAAACGCTCCGTATTCCCGGGAATAGTTCTTCATGCGTTTCATCAAGCCAAAGTCCTGTTCCAGGAACCGCGCGCCCGGCCCCGTTTCGAGATAGGCCAGGATGTCGTTCAGATTGACGATGGCGGTGGTCTTGACGGCGAATTCCCGCTCGATCTCCTTCAGGGCGGGGAGGTCTCCCGTGCCGCGTTCCATGCGATCCACGGAAACCACCAAACCCACGGGTTGCGCGCCGGCATGGGCCCGCAGCAGGGGCATGCATTCCCGCACCGAAGTGCCGGCCGTGGTCACGTCCTCGATGAGGACCACCCGACAGGGGCGATCCGGCCCATGTGAGGCATAGGCATAGCCCACCAAATTCCCGCCCTCGCCATGATCCTTGCTTTCCTTGCGGTTGAAGGTATAGGTCGGATCCAAGCCATACAGCCGGCGGAGCGAAAGACAGGCGGCCACCGCCAGGGGTATGCCTTTGTACGCCGGCCCGAACAAATTGTCCACGGCGTCGCCATGCGCGGCATGGATGGCGCGGGCGTAAAAATCGCCCAGTTTTTCCACCTGCTCCGCGCGCACATAGGCGCCGGTGTTGATGAAATACGGCGTCTTGCGCCCGCTTTTGGTGGTGAAATCGCCGAAGCGCAAGGCGCCCGCGGCCAGCATGAATTCGATGAACTCGGCTTTGATCGGTTCCATGGCGATTCGTCTTCATCCGCCAAGATAGCAATGCCGTCAAAGGGCCGAAATTGCCGTAGCGGGGCCAAAAAGTTATTGTTGTAATTTACTGATTACCCGGGAAATACACAAAATGGAAAATGTGAACGTAGAGGCGATATACGCCGGATTGGCGGCCAAACACGCCCATGCCCGCAAGACGCTGGGCCGGAACCTGACCCTGGCCGAAAAAATCATCTGGTCCCATTTGCACGATGCGAAGCAGGAAAAACTGGAGCGCGGAAAATCCTTCGTGCTGCTGAGGCCCGATCGCGTCGCCATGCAGGACGCCACGGCGCAAATGGCCATCCTGCAGTTTATGCAGGCCCGCAAGCCCAAGGTGGCCGTGCCCACCACGGTGCATTGCGATCATTTGATCATCGCACGCGAGGGGGCGAACCGCGACGTGGACATCGCCAATCACGAGAACAAGGAGGTTTTCGACTTCCTCAGTTCCGCGGCGGCTAAGTACGGCATGGGTTTCTGGAAGCCCGGCTCGGGCATCATCCATCAGGTGGTGCTGGAAAACTACGCCTTTCCGGGCGGCATGATGATCGGCACGGATTCGCATACCCCCAATGCCGGCGGCCTGGGCATGATGGCCGTGGGCGTGGGCGGTTCCGACGCCGTGGACGTGATGGTGGGCATGCCCTGGGAGGTGCTGTATCCGCGCGTCACGGGCGTGCGCCTCACGGGCCGCCTGAACGGATGGGCTTCCGGCAAGGACATCATCCTGAAGCTCCTGGAAATCCTCACGGTCAAGGGCGGCACCAACAAAATCGTCGAATACTTCGGCCCGGGCGTGGAAAGCCTGTCCTGCACGGCGCAGGCCACGGTGGCCAACATGGGCGCGGAATTGGGCGCGACCTGTTCGCTTTTCCCCTATCACGCCGCCATGGGCGCCTATTTGCGCGCCACCCGGCGGGCGGACGTCGCCGATCTGGCGGACGCGCATCGCGGCGCGCTCAACCCCGATCCCGAAGTATTGGCCAACCCCGCCGGCCATTACGACGAGATCATCGAAATCGACCTGGACCGGCTGGAGCCTTATGTGGTGGGGCCGCACTCTCCCGACAAGGCGCGCCCCATTTCCAAATTCAAGCATGAGGTGGAGACGGAAAAATATCCCGCGCGCGTCTCGGCGGCCTTGATCGGCTCCTGCACCAACTCCTCCTACGAGGACGTGGGCCGCGCGGCTTTCGTGGCGGGCCAGGCGTTGCAACACGGCGCAAAGGCGGTTTCGCAATTCTACGTCAGTCCGGGCTCGGAACAGGTGTTCGACACCACGAAACGCGACGGTTACCTGGACACCCTGGACCGCCTGGGCGCGGTGGTGATGGCCAACGCCTGTGGTCCCTGCATAGGCCAATGGCAGCGCAAGGACTTGACGGACGGCGAAAGCAATTCCATCATCACGTCGTTCAACCGCAACTTCCGGGGCCGCAACGACGGCAATCCCGAAACCCTGGCGTTCATCGGTTCGCCCGAACTCGTGACGGCCATCGCCCTGGCCGGCACCTTGAGCTTCAATCCGCTCACCGACACGCTCAAGGCCCCGGACGGCTCCGAATACATGCTGGAACCGCCGCGCGCCGACGCCCTGCCTCCCCGCGGCTACGCCTTCAACGACGGTGGCTTCGTGCCGCCCGCCGCCGACGCCTCCAAGGTGGAAGTCAAGGTCGCTCCGGACAGCCAGCGCCTGCAATTGCTCGAACCCTTCGCGCCTTGGGACGGCAAGGATTTGACCGATTGCCTGGTGCTGGCCAAGGCGCAGGGCAAATGCACGACGGATCATATTTCCCCGGCCGGCAAATGGCTGCGCTTCCGCGGCCATCTCGATAAAATCTCCGACAACATGCTGCTGGGCGCGGTCAACGCCTATAACGGCGCCGTCGGCAAGGGCCGCAACGCCCTGACGGGACAGGGGGACATGCCCTTTTCCCAAATCGCCCGCGACTACAAGGCCAAGGGCCGCGGCTGGGTCATTTTCGGCGAGGAAAACTACGGAGAGGGATCCTCGCGCGAGCATGCCGCCATGTCCCCGCGCTTCCTCGGCTGCAAGGCCGTGATCGCGAAAAGCATGGCGCGCATCCACGAGACCAATTTGAAGAAACAGGGCTTGCTGCCGCTGCGCTTCGTCAACCCCGCCGATTACGACAAGGTCAAGGAAGACGATCGCATCGCCATCACCGGGCTGACGGATTTCGCCCCCGGCAAAAACCTGCGGGTCGCGCTAACCCATGCCGACGGCTCCAGCGACTCCTTCGAGGTCGCGCACACCTTCAACGCCGAGCAAATCGCCTGGTTCAAGGCCGGCAGCGCGTTGAATTTGATGGGCTAGACGAAACAGCCTCGCTATGGCGAGGCGGGGGGCGGAGGCAGAACCAGGTTCCGGTGGAATACTTTCTTTGAGTTCAAACCATAGATGGACAGTTTTCCCCCTGAAATTTCGTATCCCACAGGGGTATCCACGCCAAAAGAACGATTCAACTCCAAGGTTGAGCCGTCTATAACCGTATAATTGGCGGAATCCACTTCGTCGTGCGGCAATCTCTCATAATATTTTCCGCCTGAGGTGAATTCAATTTCATATTCGAACGCGTTTCCTGCGCTGTCTTTAAGGAGGTATGTGCCGTGCCAAACTCCCGGTAGCGTGCCGGAGGATCCCGTAAGCAGCAAACCTTTATATTCAGTGAGGGTGTCGCCTTTGACCTGATATTTCAAAAACAGTTCCTCACCCTCTCCTTCATAGGCGTCCGAATCCAAGACGTGAATCATGCCGCTTTCCAACTGATAAAATTCCCTGGTGTAAATCAATGTATCCTCTACTTTCCATGAACCGGAAGCGTCGTCATAAAAGTAGGTGAAATACTTATCCATGATGGTATTATCGTTGAAAATGGTTTCCTGTATCTCGTCTTCGTTTTCCGCGCCCAAATCGGTGTACCATGAACCCAAAAGCGCGGCGGGATTGTCCCCGCCTCCGGATTTGCCGCCGCCCAGGAGGCAACCGCAAAGGCTTGCCGTCATTCCGGCGATGGCGATGTTTTTCCACCAGGCAAACGCAATATTCCCGATCCCACGCATGGAGCTCCCCCCGGGCAAAAATTTTATATCATAGAATATAATCATGAAATTCATCACATCGGAGGATCGGCATTCCAAAAACGCCTGGTATATAATGGCGGCCCTCCGGGGAGGGGCAACCCGGCTGCGGCGAAGCCCGGATACGTAAATCCGTCCGTCAGCCTGCGACGACGGTCAATTCGGGGTGGGCCTTGCGTTGCAACGCCCCTTCGATGAACATCAAGGTTCCCGCGGTGGCGCTGCCGCAACTGCCGCAAGCCCCCTCGTAATGCACGCGCACCTCGGTGCCCTCGATGCCCAGCAATTGCAATCCGCCGCCATCTCCCGCCAAACCAGGCCGCACCATTTCGTCCAGGATGAGGTTGATGTGGGCCAGTTGCTCTTCCAGGGGGAGCTGGAAAAAATGTTCCGGCCTTTGGATATGCGCGCCGGCGGCGTAGGGATCGTAGGCATCCTCGGGTTCAGCCTCCTCGGGCAGGGGCTGCAGGGATTCTTCCAGCACATCGGCCACGGGAGTGATCATGTCGTTCCATTCCCCGTCCTCGTCCTTGTTCACGGTCACGGTGTTGCCCACGTAGAAAACGGAGGTGACATGGGGAATTTCGAAAAGGCGGGCGGCCACCTTGTCGGCTTGGGCCGCCTCCGGGTCGGGATAGGAGCGCGAGCCGGACGCCACCACCTTGCCGTCCACGTGGAAGCGGATGGCCAGGGGGTTGGGAGTTTCCGAGGTTTTAAGCACTTTCGCCATGGAGCCCGTCTCTTCTCTTGCCGCCGTTCCGACGCGTATCCGGCCTTTTATTTGACCTGATTCCGCCCGGGGAAAGGGCTCTTGCAATTTAACAAAAGCCGGACCATAACCCTAATTAGTACCTTTACATAAAACTTTTCCCTGGCATGCCGGAAACCGCGAAAAAACCCCCGCAGCGAAAACAGGTGATCCACCACGATTACCGTCTTTTGCCCGGCGACCTTGCCCTCGAGGCCGGCAAAATGCTGGTGCGCAATCCGGAAGCGCGGCATGACATGCTGCCGCGTTACGCCCAATGGGCCGACAAATTGCTGCCCGGGAAAAAGCCCAATCCCGATTTGGAAAAAACCATACGCTTCCACGATCGCAGCGTCCCTCTCACCCTGGCCAGCCCCATCATGCTGGCCGCGGGCGCCAACAAATACGCCGAGCACTTGGCCGCCTTCGCGGCGCTGGGTTTCGGCGGCGTCACGGTGGGATCCGCCACCGCCAAGGCGCGCGAGGGCAATCCTTTCCGTCCCAGGCTGCGGATGTTGCCCGAGGACAGGGCCATGAACAACAGCATGGGATTGAACAATCCCGGCATAGACGAAGTGGCGAGGGAAGTGGACAAGTCCCTGGGTTCATGCCATAGGCGCAAGCTGGTCCTGGGCATCAGCGTGGCCGACACGCCGGGCCTGGACGACGAGGAGAAGAAAATCGCCGACGTCGTTTTCTCTTTCCGCAAAGCCTATGCGGCCGCCGATTATGTCGAGCTCAACGTCAGTTGCCCCAACAGCGGCGAACAGCGCACCGACGCGCAAAGCATCTTCCTCGCCATCCTCCTGGGCGAGATCATGGACATACGCAAATCCATGGTGCCCAAGAAAGCCGTGCTGGTCAAGCTTTCCCCCGACATGAGCGCGCGCGCCCTGGACAACACCTTGCAAATCATTTCGGATGCCGGCGTTACGGGGTTGGTGCTGTTCAACACCTTCCCCGGCGAAAAGGCCCGCTACCTGCGCATGAATACCACGGCGGAGCAAATCGAGGCCGTGACCGGAGAAGGCGGCAGGGGCGGTCTGTCCGGGCGCATCCTGTACCAGAACACCTTCCCCGCCGTGCGCTATGTGCGCGAGCAGCTTCCCAAGCTGGCCATCTTCGCCTCGGGCGGAATCGACCATGGCGCCAAGGTCTTCGACCTCCTGGAAGCGGGCGCCGACGCCGTGCAATGCTATACCGTGCTGGCCTATCGTTGGAACGCGGTGCGCAAGATGAACAAGGAATTGCTGGAAGCCATGCGCGCCAAGGGCGTCCACACCTTGGACGGATACGCCCCCTCCGAATGAGGGGTTTACCCCCCGGCACAGTTTTAACCCGGCTTCTGGTTCCGGCTGTGGTCTTGGTGACCATCGTGGTATTTGAGGCGAACGCCGAGACCGCAGCGGACCATGTAAACCCATCGCTTCGTCCGACGACCGAAATATCGTCCAGCGGGTTCAAGGAATCCTCGGTTCAATCACAGAACATGGAGACCGACCCGCCGGTTCGCAAACCCTACACCCTCACGTTGACCATTGGCACCACTATCAGCCAGCCTCAATTGGCGGCTTATTTGGATTTGCCTCAAGCCTGGCAGGCAGGGTTGCAACTACGATCGGGATTGTGGCAGGCGGGGAATGTTTATGAGGCTATTCCTGAAGTAGGATTACGCGTCCGCAAGCTGTGGCTGGGAGACGGGGATGCGGAGTCGCTGCGCAGTCCGGAGTATTTGGATTTGGGTGCAGGGACTTACTACGGATATAGCTTCGCGGGGTTGCGGACAGGCCCCGCGCTATTCGTAGCTGCGGCAGCAGGGAAGTATTGGGCGCCGTTTGCGGAGTTGCCGGCGGGGATGGATGTGTTCGTGGAAATATCGCGGTATTTCCAGGGGTATCCGCCCCGGAGCGGGCAGGTGGTGTTCTTTACGGCGGGGATTAGTGTGTTTTATTGGATGCTATGACAAAGTTAAGCAATATAAGGCGACAGGATATTTGCGTTTTCAAGAATCCTTTGAGGCGACAAATACTTATTTGTCCTTGAGCTAGCGAAACACTGCAAAAGGCGGCCGGTATATTGCCGCGAAACGTCTTGATTCGATGCATTGTGAAATGACCCTCTCCCGATCCCTGAGGGTCGCCATCAAAACCAAAGGATACCCTATGTAGATTTCGTTTCAAATACTTTGGCATATAAAACTTTTTAGTAACTGTGCCAGCAAGAATAAAAATCTTAACGTCCTTAGCAAGCTCAAGGCATTTAGAAAATTCCGGCAAATATTGATCAATAAGATCAATAAATGGTTGGGGATCTTCGTAAGACTTTGGAGTTCGTGCTGGCCAAGGACATAAATCTAAATGGGCCGCAGAACCGTCGTAATATGATGCACCAATAGAACTCAATGCCTGCTCCCAGGTAGAAAACCAACTATGAGGAGTGATTTCGGGATTTTCAAAATAAACTGTCAATCTTTCATGGATTTGACTTGCCGTTAGCGATGTTGGCCATCGCCCAATCTTTAATTCACCATCGGATGGATTCAAACCAATGGTAACAACCTTTGCGGTTTCGATTCGGCCAAAATAAGGAATGGGAATGACATTTAGCTGAGAATTAAATAAAGAACCATGTTGGAGGAGAACCTGCTTGGTTTGCCCCAAAAGCAAAGAAGTAAGATCATTAATACTCATTTATATTTGGGCTTCATTCATGGTTATTTCTCAATACAAATACTTTACTTACCACCGTCCCCCCGTATCCCCCCCCACCGGCACTATAAACCTCGCCTCATCCGGTCCCAGTACCTGAATCTGCCTCTTCACAAACGCCGCCGCTTCCGGCCCCGGAAAATCCCCCGCCAACAAAGCCCATTCCCGTCTCTCCGCCACGCTGGGAAGCGGTGAAAAGTACTTCGCCAGGGGCGGCCAGCTTCCGGCAGACTTCACCAGGATTTGCCGCGCCCATATCCGGGTGTGGATGCTACTGTCCCCCAATAACGGCAGCATGGGACGCCATTCCTTGAGCGGAGGATGCTTGGAAATGGCCCATAGGCGATCCTGCTTTTCCAAGTCCGGCGCCGTGTTCATGCCTTCCAGCAGCAACGGCAGATTTTCCTCCCGTGGATACATGCCCAGGCTGCGGATGGCCGTGCGGCGCACTTCCAAATCGCCGGCCTTCAGATATAGCTTTGCCGTTTTCAGGAAACCAGTATCCGCCAAATCCGATCCGATGTACAGCAATTGCACCTTGATGCTGTCCGCGATGAGAGGCAGGGCGGCGGTCAAACGGGCGGCCGGCTCGGGATTCCTGCCCGAATCGGCTATGGCGACGAATAAATCCTTCACATAATGCCGCTGGCGGGGCGTTTGCCCGGTAAGCCGGTGCTCCAATAAATATTTGAGGGTTTTTCCGCCTTTGGCAATCAATATTTTACGGCAGGAATCACGTTGCGCCTGGAAGCGTGGTTCGCCGGTGGCGGCGATGATGAACAGCGAATCCGGACGGGTGAGCTCTGGCGGAGTCCAAGTGAAGGCGGAGGAATCCTGGTTTGCCGTAGTACCGACTTTAGCGGCTTTCGCGCGCGGGGCGGTTGGCGTAGGCTGGGCAGATAAGGCGGCTATGCCTAAGACGAGAAAACCAACAGTTACCCTGAGAAGGCGATTTCCGGGCATGCTATAAAGATAGGTAACTCAGGACTTTGGTTCCGGCTTACCTCCGAAGTATGGCCGGAAGCTGTCCGGCCTTAAGCGAACCGCTTAATCACCACGGTGGCGTTATGCCCCCCGAAGCCGAAGGAATTCGACAGGGCCGCGCGCACCGGTTTTTCCACGGCGCGGTTGGGCACATAGTTCAAATCGCAGGCGGGATCGACTTCTTCCTGATTGATGGTCGGATGCACCACGCCCTTGACCAGGGCCAGCAGCATGGCCACGGCTTCCACGGCGCCGGCCGCGCCCAAGGTATGCCCAATCATGGATTTGGTGGAATGCACCAGGAGTTTGCCGGCATGATCGCCGAAGCAGCGCTTGACGGCCATGGTTTCGCCGATGTCGCCCAAGGGCGTCGACGTGCCATGGGCGTTGACCAAATCCACATCGCTTGGATTCAGGCCGGCGGAAGCCAGGGCGTTTTGCATGGAGCGGTAGCCGCCATATCCTTCCGGATGGGGGGCGGTGATATGATAGCCGTCGCAGCTTTGCCCGAATCCGGCGAACTCGGCGTAAATGCGCGCGCCGCGGGCCTTGGCGTGCTCCAAATCCTCCAGCACCAGCACGGCGGCGCCTTCGCTCATCACGAAGCCGTCGCGGCCAATGTCGAAGGGGCGTGAAGCGGCGGCAGGGTTGTCGTTGCGCGTGGACAGCGCCTTCATATTGGCGAAGCCGGCGTAGATGATTTCGCACAAGGTGGATTCCGATCCGCCCGCGAACATGATGTCGGCGTCACCCCGCTTGATGATTTCGAAGGCCTCGCCCATGCTGTGATTGGCGCTGGCGCAGGCCGTCACCACGGTGAAGTTGGGGCCCTGCAAATTGTTCTCGATGGCGAAATAGGACGCCACCGTGTTGGGAAGGATCATGGGAATGAAAAACGGCGAAACCCGCTTATGCCCCCGATGCACCTTGACCTCAGTGTCGGCCTCGAAGGTGGTAACCCCGCCCATGCCCGTGCCGATGGCCACGCCGGCCCGCTCCGGATCGAAGCGGCCCGCCTCCAACCCGGCGTCCCGCATGGCCTGCGAGGCGGCCACATGCCCATAAATCACGGCCCTGTCCAGGCGCCGCGCCATTTTCTGATCCTTGAAATAAGGCGTGTAATCGAAAGCCGGAACCATGCCCCCGATGCGGCTGGTCATGGTGGAATTGTCGAAACGGTCGACGATGCTTATGCCGGACTCTCCCGCGCTAATGCGGGTCCAGAATTCCTCGACGCTCAGGCCGAGGGGATTGACGGTGCCGAGCCCGGTGATGACGACGCGTCGATTCATGGTGTCCTTTCTTTGCGGTCTCTAAAAAATAGTAGTCAGTTGTTAGTTGTTAGTAGTCAGTTTAGGAGTGGGGTTTTTCCGACAACTAGCAACTGACAACTGACTACTAACAACTATCGTAGCATCGTCCACAAGGGATCCCTACTCCCTCTTCTCTATATCCTTCGCGGTCAGTATCCGTACCGGGCCAAAGTTTTCCAGGGAGACATCGTGGCTGGCGTCCTTTTTCAGCAGTGCGGCCTGCGGACCGACGATGACCACGCGCATGGAATCGGGGTTGAAGTACTTGCGGAAGGCCTGTTCCACCTGGGATTTGGTCATGTTACGGATGGTTTCGACGTATTGCGTGTAATGATCCGGATCGCGCTTCCACACTTCCCCCTGCGCGAAAATGCGGGCGGTGGAGGCCGGGGTGTCGAACAGGGAGGGAAGGCTTTTGATCAGGCCGTCCTTGGCGCGCTGCAATTCCTCGTCGGTGACGCCGTCCTTGGCCATGGCCTTCATTTCCTGCATCACCAGTTTGACGGCATAGGCGCCGGTTTCCACCTTGGTTTGCAAGGACACGCCCACGGTGCCGGCGCGGTTGTAATCGCTTCCGACATAGCTGTCCACGCCATAGGCGAGCCCCTCGTTGGAGCGCACTTTTTCCACCAGGCGCGAGGTGAAGCCGCCGTCGCCGAAGATATAGCTGGCCACCACCAGGGGATAATAGTCCGGATGCGGGCGCCGCAAGCCGGGCGCGCCGATTTTGATGGTGGCCTGGGCGAATTGCTTGTCCACCAAATAGACGCCGGGATGATCCGGGCCGCGGAAAGGCGGGGCGGAATCGGGTCCGGCCTTGTAGGCTTCCGGGAATTTGGCGATCATTTTATTGAGCCGAACCGTCATTTCGGCCTTGTCGAATTGGCCGGAAACGCCTATCACCATTCCCCTGGTCGAGAATCCGGAGCCTGACAGCGGTTTGAGTTTGGCGGGCGTCAGGGCTTCCGCTTCCTTCCCGGTCGCCATCCAATTGGCGGGATGCGGGCCGTAGAGAACGTATTCATAGGCCGGACCCATTACGCCGCGGGGCGTGTCATAGCGATGGCGCAGATTTTCCAAATAGGTGCGCTGCTGCACCTTGAACACTTCCCCGTCGAGTCCGGGCTGCATGGCGATTTCCGGCATCAGATCGAACAAGGCATAAGCGTCCTTGCGCAAGGCGTCCAAGGCGAGTTCCGACTGGTAATCGCCCAAACCCGCGGAGAGGTTCGCCGCCACGAACTCCAGACTGTCTTCCAATTGCCTGGGCTTGAGGCGCAAGGTGCCGCCGGCTTTGAGCATGGCGGAGTACAGGTTAAGGGACGCGGCGTCCGGGGGTTTGGCGGGAAGATTGGGATGGCCGAAAAAAACCGACATTTGGATCAAGGCCAGGGAACTGTCCGGCACCAAATAGGCGATTACGCCCTTGTCCAAAACCACCCGGTAATTTTTGGGATGGGGAGGCGTATATTGGAAATCCGGAAAACGGATGTCGGAATAATGCCGGGGCAGATCGGAAACGACCGGCCGGATGACGGGAGTGGGAGCTTTTTTACGTTTGGGGGTAATGCCTATATAAAAGGGCTTGCGTCCGCCCTCCTTGTCATCCGCTTGCGGGGAAAGCGCTAATCCCAAGGACAAAGAGCACAGGGTTGCCAGGGTGGACCAACCTATTCCCCCCCTCATGGCAAGCTTGACTCCGCGGGTTCGTCTCATCAAACTTTCCAAATAACCCTTTTCCCGCATCATGATTGAGCCTTCTTCGGCTGCGGTTTATCGGCGGGTTTTTTCGGAGCGGGGTGGGATGATTTTTTTCCCGGCTTGGTGGGAGCCTTCACGGTCCCGGGTTTGGCCCCTGCTTGCGCTGCGGGTTTGGCTTTACCCTCCGCCTTGCCTTCCTTGGCGGGATTGGAGGGCGAGGCTTCTTCGGGGAGGATGACGCCCACCGTGGAATGCGCCCGCTGGAAATATTTGGCCGCGTCCCGCACCTGTTGCGCCGTCACTTTTTGCACGCCTTCGGGAAATTTATTGATATAATCCCATCCGCCGCGCATTTCCCAAAAAGCCAATTCCGTGGCCAATTCCTCCATGTCCTGCAAGGCGCGCAAGGTGCGGGCCGTGACCTGGTTTTTGGCGCGCTCCAACTCGCGTTCCGAAAGGGGCTTCCGGCTCAACTCCTCCAGGATTTCCCACACGGATTTTTCCACCTTCGGCAAGGTCTCGGCGGCCTTGGCGCCGTCCAAATCCACGCTGACGCTGAAGGCCGAGACGTATTTATCCAATTCGTTGCCGGCCCCGGCCGACAGGGCGATTTTTTGCTCCTCCACCAATTTCCGGTACAACCTTCCGCTTTTGCCGGACAAAGCCCCTTCGAGAATGTCCAGGGCGTACAAGGCGGAATCGGGAAATCCGGGGGTGTGGAATAGCAGATCGTAACGCGGCTTGGCGGCGTTCTTGCGCACGATAAGCCGTTTCTCGCCGGCCGGAGGCGGTTCTTCGGTGATGACGGGGGGAAATTCCGCGCCGCGTTGGATGGGCCCGAAATAGCGCTTGACGGCGGCCATGGCGGACGGCATGTCGATGTCCCCCGCCAGCACCACGATGCAATTGTTGGGCTTGTAATAATTCCTGTAATGCTCCTCCGCCATTTCGCGCGTCAGGTTCTTGATATCCGACGGATAGCCTATGGTCGGAAAGCGGAAGGGATGGGCCTCGTAAAACACGCCCATCAGGCTTTCCCAATAGCGGCCGGTGGGGCTGTCGTCCACGCGCATGCGCCGCTCCTCCATCACCACGTCGCGCTCGGAATAAAACTCCCGGAGCACTGCGTTCTGCATGCGGTCGGATTCCAGCCACAGGAACAGTTCCAGCTTGTTTTTGGGCAATGTGACGAAATAGGCCGTCATCAAATCGGAGGTGAAAGCGTTGAGGCCCGTGCCGCCGGCCTTTTCATAGGCTTCCCATAGCTCGTACTTGATGAGCAGTTTGCGCTCCTCGGCGAGCAGGGAGTCGTATTGCTTGCGCAGGGAAGCGGCCGCGTTCGTGTCGGCGGGAGCCAGCTTGCGCAGCCTGGCCATGACCTCGTCAATGCGCTTCACGAACACCGAATCCCTGAGGGGATCCTTGACCCCCACCTTATGCGTTCCCTTGAAAAGCATGTGCTCCAGCAAGTGGGCGATGCCGTTGTCGCCGGGGTGTTCATGCACCGAGCCAGTCACGTAAAAAATGCGGCAAGCCACCGTGGGCGCCTGCCGGTTGGGATACAGGATGATTTTCAGGCCGTTGTCCAATTGCGCGTACTGGACTTGGATGCCGGCCGCGGCGGGCAGGCAGGCCAGCAAAACGGCCGCGCAAAGGCGCCATCCTCTCCGTCCGGCCAGCATGCGCGCAAACGGAAAAGCGCCGGACCTGGAGTAAAACCGGCTCATACGCCTACCTCGACCGGAGCCCGATCCCAGTCCATGATGGCATAGGAATACCCCTGCTCGGCCAAGAAGAGCTGGCGGTTCATGCCGAACTCCTGCTCCTTGGTGTCCCGGGTGATGAGGGTGTAGAAATGGGCCAGCGAGCCATTGGCCTTGGGACGCAGCACGCGGCCGAGCCGCTGCGCTTCTTCCTGCCGGCTGCCGAAGGTCCCGGAAATCTGGATCAGCACATTGGCGTCGGGGATGTCCACCGCGAAATTGCCGACCTTGGACACCATCAATGTTTCCAGCGCCCCGCTGCGGAATTCTTGGTACAGGATCTCCCGCTCGGCGTTGGGAGTGGCGCCGGTGATGAGCGGAACCGACAACAATTGCGACAAGGTTTGCAATTGCTCCAGGTATTGCCCGATGATGAGAACCCGATCGCTGCGGTGCCTTTCCAGCAGTTCCCGCACCACCTTGGTCTTCTCCGGGTTGCAGGCGGCCATGCCCACCTTCTTGCGCAAGTCGGCCATGGCGTAGGCCATCTTGTCCTCGGGGCGCATTCCCACGCGGATTTCCGTGCAGGTGGCGGTGGCGATCCAGCCCTGCCGTTCCAGGATTTTCCAGGGCACTTCGAATTTCTTGGGGCCGATCAGGGCGAACACGTCCTTTTGGCGGCCGTCTTCGCGGATCAAGGTGGCGGTGAGGCCCAGGCGGCGCGTGGCCTGCATTTCGGCGGAGACGCGGAACACCGGAGCCGGCAGCAAATGGACTTCGTCGTAGATTATCAGGCCCCAATTGTTCTTTTGGAAGATTTCGAAATGGGGAAAATCCTCGCTTTGCCGCTTGCGGTAGGTGATGATCTGGTACGTGGCCACGGTCACGGGAGCCACTTGCTTGGAATCGCCGGTGTACTCCGCCACCTGGGAAGAGTTCAAGGTGGTCTTGTCCAGGATCTCGCGTATCCACTGGCGGGCGGCGGTGACGTTGGTAGTCAAAATCAAGGTGTGGCAGCGGCATTTGGCCATGACCGACAGTCCGACCAAGGTCTTGCCCGCGCCGCATGGCAATACGATCACGCCCGAACCGCCGCGTTCGCTGCCGCCGGCGTGAAAGACCTGGGCGCCGTCCTTTTGATAGTCCCGCAAATGGAGCGGCTTGTTTTCCAGGGTGGTTTCGCGCACGTCCATGTCCAGCGGAGCGCCCTCGGTATACCCGGCCAAGTCCTCGGCGGGGAACCCAATGGAAGTCAGGGCCACCTTGAGCGTGCCGCGGGAATGCGGAAGCAGCACGGCGCGATGCTCGTCGAGGCGTTCCTGGATGAATCCGCCCGTAAGCCGGTGGGCTGCGATTTCCACCAGCAAGGCCGGATCCTGGGTTTCCAAAATCAGGCGTCCGTCCTCGCGCAGGATGCGCACCTGGCCGTAACGCTCCATGAAGGTTTCGATTTCGAAAACGACGTTATGCGGCAGGTCGAAGCGCGAGTAGCGCCGCAGGGTTTCCAGCACTTCCGCCGCGGAATGTCCCGACGAAGCGGCGTTCCATAGCGACAGGTGGGAAATCGCATAGGTATGCATATGCTCGGGGCTTTTCACCAATTCGGTGAAGGGAGCAATCCTGTCCCTGGCCTCGGCATGCATGGGATGCGCGACTTCCAGGAGAATGGTCATATCCCCCTGGACGATTAAAGGACCCGTGAAATCGGTCCCGTTTTGAGTTTGGATCAAGGTACCGTCCGCGAAAGCGGCTAATTTACAAAAAAAAGGCCGCGCTGATAAGCCCCGGAAGCCCTATTTATGCGCGGATTCGGCCCGGAATGGCGTCCAGCAAGCCCTGGGTATAGGGGTGAGCGGGATGGGAAAACAGGGACTCCGTTTCGCTTATTTCCACGATTTCGCCCCGGCTCATGACGGCCACGGCGTCGGAAATATGCTTCACCACCCGCAAATCATGGGAAATGAAAAGGCAGGTAAGACTCAGTCTTTCCCGGAGATCCATCAGCAGGTTCAAGATCTGGGCTTGAATGGAAACGTCCAGGGAAGAGACGGGTTCGTCGCATACCAGGAATTCCGGTTCCACGCAAAGCGCGCGGGCAATGCCGATGCGTTGCCGCTGCCCGCCGGAGAATTCATGCGGATAGCGTCCCAGGTAATCCGGGTCCAAACCGACCAGGGCCATTTTATGGGCCAGGATGTCGTCCCACTCCCTGCGCCGGGAGGGTTGTCCCAATTCCAGGGCTTCGCGCAGGCTGGACCGGATGGAGCGGCGCGGATCCAGGGAGGAATACGGGTCCTGGAAAATCATCTGGATGCGCTTGCGGAAGGGACGGAACAGCTTTTCCGGAACCGCCGCGACGTCCGTGCCGTCGTATACGATGCTTCCGCCATCGGGTTTGAGCAGCCGCACGATGGCGCGGCCCACCGTGGTTTTTCCGCTGCCGCTTTCCCCCACCAGGCCCAAGGTGGTATTGCGCGGAATGGCGAAACTCACGCCGCGCACCGCCCGCACCTTGTCCCGCCCATGGCCAAATTCCACGCGCAGATCGCGCACTTGCAGGAGGGAGATTTGTTCGTCGTGGGCCGCCGTGTGCGTCATGCGTCGCGTGAATAATAAGAAATTCGTTCGCCCCGCATTCGCCGCTTGTTGCCGCGCCATATGGCGTATCCGAACATGACCGGAAAAATTTATCATTCTAAATTATGTCCTTTCCCAAGAACGGGGCTGCATGAAAGTCGTCATCCTGGCCGGAGGTTTCGGCACCCGCATCAGCGAAGAAACGCATCTGAAGCCCAAGCCCATGGTGGAAATAGGCGGCCGGCCCATTTTATGGCATGTGATGAAATTGTACGCCGCGGCGGGGCATGCCGATTTCATCATCTGTTGCGGATACAAGGGCTATTTGATCAAGGAATATTTCGCCAATTACTTTCTCCACCACGGCGACGCCACTTTCGATTTGGCCAATGGCTCCGTCCAGGTGCATCAAAGCAGCGCGGAAGCCTGGAAGGTGACCGTGGTGGACACCGGCGAAAAAACCATGACGGGCGGACGCCTGCGCAGGGTGCGCGAGCATTTGGGGAACGAGTCCTTTTGCTTCACCTACGGCGACGGCGTAAGCGACGTGGACATCAAGGGATTGATAGCCTTCCATCGAAAACGGGGCCGGAAAGCCACGCTTACGGCGGTGCAGCCTCCGGGCCGCTACGGCGCCGTGGACATCGAACAAAACGCCGTGACCCGCTTCCATGAAAAGCCCCAGGGAGAGGGCGGATGGGTAAACGGCGGGTTTTTCGTGCTGGAACCCTCCGTGCTGGACTTCATCGACGGAGATCAAAGCATATTCGAGCGCGAACCCCTGGAGAGCCTCGCCAGGGAAGGCCAGCTCAACGCCTTCAAGCACGGCGGGTTTTGGCAACCCATGGACACCTTGCGCGACAAGCAATTGCTGGAGGATCTCTGGACCCGGGGTTCCGCGCCCTGGAAGACATGGTAAATACCGCCTTCTGGAAAGGCCGGCGGGTGCTGGTTACCGGCCATACCGGCTTCAAGGGCTCCTGGCTGACCCTTTGGTTGCGCGAATTGGGCGCGGATGTAACCGGATATTCCGCTGACCTGCCCACCGAGCCGGCCCTGTACGCCTTGGCCCGCCTGTCGCAGGACTGCCGCGACGTACGCGGAGACATTGGCGACGAAAAGGGATTGAACCGGGCGTTCGCGGAATCGCGGCCCGAAGTCGTGTTCCATCTGGCGGCCCAATCGCTGGTGCGCGAGTCGTACCGCCTTCCCCGCGAAACATGGAGAGTCAATGTTTCCGGTACGCTGGCATTGCTCGAAGCGGTGCGCGCGTCCGGTTCGGTGAAAGCGACGGTGGTGGCGACCACCGACAAGGTCTATGAAAATCGGGAAGGCGGCATTCCCTTCCGGGAGGAAGATCCGCTGGGGGGGCATGACCCGTATTCGGCCAGCAAGGCGGCTTGCGAAATCCTATGCGAATCCTGGCGTCGCAGTTTCATGGCCGCCGCTGCCGGACAACCGGCCGGGCTGGCCACGGCCCGCGCCGGCAATGTGATAGGCGGCGGCGATTTCGCGCCTGACAGGTTGATTCCCGATTTCGTGCGCGCCGCCAATTCCGGATCCCCGGTAAGACTGCGCTATCCCGGCGCCGTGCGCCCCTGGCAGCACGTACTGGAACCGCTGTCTGGTTACCTGACGCTGGCGGAGCGTTTATGCGGCGAACCCGCCGGTTTTTCCCGCCCCTTCAATTTCGGCCCGTCGCAAACGGACGTTTGCGCGGTGTCCGAGGTGGCGGACGCGGCGGGCGCCTTGCTGGGAGTCCGGTGGGAACGCGAGGGCTCCTCCCAACCGCATGAATCCGGCCTGCTCCGCCTGGATAGTTCCCTGGCCGCCCAAAAAATGGCCTGGAGTCCCCGGCTGCGTTTCGCCGAGGCGTTGCGGATGACATGCGAGTGGTACATGGGCTGGCGGCGGGGGGAGGATCCCCGCGCCGCATGCCTTGAACAAATCCGGCGCTATCAAGGCTTGCCGCAACTTCGGGAGGTTTGAAACATGGGCCATTCCCCCGCTTGCCGGTTTTGCGGCGCGCCGCTCACCCAATCCTTCGCCGATTTGGGAGCCACGCCCCTGTCGAATTCCTATCTGCGGGCCGGCGATTTGGAGCGCATGGAGCCGACCTATCCGCTGCATGCCCGCGTGTGTTCCCGGTGCTTTCTCGTGCAGCTCGAGACCTTCGAAAGCCCGCAGGCGATTTTCGGGGACTACGCCTATTTCTCGTCCTATTCGGAAACGTGGCTCAAGCATGCGCAAGCTTACGCTGAAATGGCCGTCCGGCGCTTCGGACTGGGCCCGCAAAGCCGCGTCGTCGAAATCGCCAGCAACGACGGCTATTTGCTGCGGTGGTTCCGGGACGCGGGCATACAGGTGCTGGGCATAGAGCCGGCCGCCAACGTGGCCAAAATCGCCGAAGAGCGGGGCATTCCCTCGCGCGTCCTGTTTTTCGGGAAAGCCGCCGCCGCCGGCTTGGCGCAGGCCGGGGAAACCGCCGACCTGATGGCCGCCAACAACGTGCTGGCGCATGTGCCGGACATCAACGACTTCGTAGCGGGATTCACTCTGGCGCTGAAGCCGGAGGGCGTCGCCACCTTCGAATTCCCCCATCTGCTCCGTCTCATGGAAGGGAAACAGTTCGACACCATTTATCACGAGCATTTCAGTTATCTCTCCCTGTCCACCGTCGCGGAGATTTTCGCTGCCCACGGGCTGCGGATTTTCGACGTGGAAGAAATTCCCACGCACGGCGGCTCCTTGCGGGTTTTCGCCTGCCGGCAGGGAGCAGGCCATGTCGAGACTCCCGCGGTCGCGTCGCTTTTGGAATCCGAAGCCGCTTTCGGCCTGCGCGACTTGGCCCGCTACGCCTCCTTCCAGGAGGCGGTCAAATCCCTGAAGCGCGACCTGCTGGCCTTCCTGATCGAGGCCAAGCGGGCGGGCAAACGCATCGCCGGGTACGGCGCGCCCGCCAAGGGCAATACCTTGCTGAACTACTGCGGCATCCGCGCGGATTTGCTCGACTTCACCGTCGATCGCAGCCCTCATAAGCAGGGAACCTGGCTTCCCGGCACGCGGATCCCCGTTTTGGCGCCGGATCACGTGGCCGAGGCCAAGCCTGACTATCTGCTTATCCTGCCTTGGAACATCCGCCATGAAATCATGGAGCAGATGGCGCATATCCGCGCATGGGGCGGACGCTTCATCGTCCCCATTCCCGAGGTAAAGGCCGTTTGACGCGGGGCCGGTCGTGATTTTCGAAGCGCTTCCGTTACAGGGAGCATTCCGGATACGATTGGAAAAGGCGGAGGATGCGCGCGGCCATTTCGCGCGCACCTTCAGCGCCAGGGAATTCTCCCGGCACGGCCTCAATCCCGTGCTCGTGCAAAGCAGCCTGTCGTTCAACAAAGTCCGCGGCACGCTGCGCGGATTGCATTGGCAGGCCCCGCCGTATCAGGAAGACAAACTGGTGCGCGTGACGCGCGGACGCCTGTGGGACGTGCTGGTGGACATCCGTCCGCAGTCGCCGACTTTCCGGCGCTGGCACGGCGAGGAACTTTCCGCCGATTCGGGGACCATGCTCTATATTCCCGCCGGTTTCGCCCACGGCTTCGTGACCCTCCTCGACGAAACCGAGGTGCTGTACCAGATATCCGCCTTTTACGAGCCGTCCTCGGCGCGGGGGGCGCGCTTCGACGATCCGGCCTTCGCCATACGCTGGCCCGAGGCCGGAAACCGGATCCTGTCCGAAAGGGACGCCGGCTTTCCACCGTTCGAGGCCGGTCCGTCCGGAGCTTGAGTTGACCGGAAGCCGCACCATTCTTGTCACCGGCGCCACCGGTTTCCTGGGCCGCCAAGCGCTTGCGCCGTTGCGGAAATTGGGATTCGAAGTCCACGCGGCATCCCGCCGTCCCGCGAAGATCTTTCCGGAAGCCCTCCAAGCGGATGTCCGTTGGCATGTGGCGGATGTCCTAAATGCCGGGACGACGCGCGCGCTCCTGGAAGAAGTGCGCCCCACCTGTTTATTGCATTTCGCCTGGTATGCCGAGCATGGAAAATTCTGGACCAGTCCCGCCAACCAGGATTGGCTGTCGGCCACACAATCGCTGGTAAAAGCCTTCGCGGAAACCGGAGGACGCCGCTTCGTGGGCACCGGAACCTGCGCCGAATACGCATGGACGGACAAGGGCGGAGTGTACGGGGAGGATTTTCCGCTGCGCCCCGCCACGGCATATGGAGCCGCCAAGGCTTCGGCTTTCACGGCGGCCGCCGCGCTGGCCGCGGGCGCGGGAGTCGAATTCGCCTGGGGACGGATTTTCCACGTCTTCGGTCCCCATGAAAATCCCGCCCGTATCGTGCCCGCGCTGATCCGCGCCCATCTTACCGGCGGGACGCTGGACTGCAGCCAGGGAACGCAGTTGCGGGATTTTTTGCCCGCCTCCGCCGTGGGCGAAGCCTTCGCGCAACTGTGCGCAGGAGAGACTCAGGGGGCCGTCAACATTGGAAGCGGCCGGGCCGAGACGTTGCGGAGCCTGTCGGATAGGATTGCCAGGCTGGCCGGCCGCGCAGGAGCCATCCATTTCGGCGCCTTCCATGACGCGGGCCCCGAAATCCTGTTGCCGTCGATTGAAAGGCTTACAGGGGAAGCCGGCTGGCATCCCCCGGACGATCCGGACACGGGATTACGGGATGCCATCGAGTGGTGGAGGAACCGGTGACGCCGGCGAAGCGCCGCTGATCCGCCCTGCCCGGGACCCGGGCGCCCATCCCCCTCAATTCAACCGGTATGACTTCCTTTTGAGCCATACCATCCCCAAAAGTCCCAGGACGATCGCGGCGAAAAATTCCATGCGCATTAACAGGGACAGCGCCTCTATCCAACGGTAGGCGAGGAAAAAAAGCGCCACGAAGAGAAGCTCCAGGGCTGCGTTGATGTAAAGATGGGGCTCGTACAACTCCAGTTTTCGCGTGAAGCGGATGTACACGAATTGGGCCAGGTTTTGCCCCAGCAAATTGAGGCAGGATGTCAGAGCCGCCCCGACGATTCCCAATTTGGGAATCAAAATCCAATTACAGACGGCGCTGAAGGCCAGGGCAATCACGCTTACGTTGAAATTGAACTTGCTCTTGCCCATTCCCAGCACCACGAGCCCGTTTAAGCCGAGGAATCCGTTGAACAAATTGCTCATCAGCAGCAGGGCGAAGGCGAACACTTCAATGGCATAGGCCTTTCCGGCCAGGGATAAAATCTCCCTGGGGAAGACTAAAATGAAGCAGGCGATGAAAAGCTGAATGGTCGAAACCATGTTGGTGGCGTAACTGAAGGACGCCTTGAGCTTGAGGCCAAGCTCGTCGCCGCTGAGATTGCTCACGATGGGAATGAGCAGGGGATCGAAGGTTTGCCGCACCGTGCGCAGGCCGTTGGTGATGGTGACCATGACGGCGTACACGGCCACTTTTTCCGGGCCGAGCAACAGGAGAATCATCCATACGTCCACCCGGCTGGCCAGACTATAGACCAATTCCGTGCCGGCCAGGGGAAGGGAATACGCCAGCAATTCCGCGGGCGGCCGCCCGGCCTTGGCCCAGGCTTCGTCGGGAAAACGCGCCCGCAGCACGGGAATAAAAAACAGGCAGCCCGCCAAATTTCCGAAAAACATTCCCGCCGCCAGGCTCATGGCATCGCCCAGGACATACTTCAACAACAAGGCCAGAATGGGCACCAGTGAAGTGGTGAGGAAAAGGCTGATGAACACGCGGTATTGGGGAAGGCGCTTGCCTTCCAGGGCGCCCGAAAAAAGCTGCACGGCGGTGTAGGGCAGCACCGCGCCCACCATCAACAGCATGAACGGCAGCGGCATGGCCTTCAGGGTGTCGAAGCGGCTTAGCAGGCCGGTCCATCCCGCGATGGCGAACAGGGCGAAGAGAAGTACGCCGAGCGCCATACTGGCAAGCAGGGAGTCGGCCAAACCGTGGTCCGACGTCTCCCCCAGCCTTTCCCGGCGGGGAATGTACCACATGAGGCCTTTGTCCAACCCCAGCACGGCCGCGCGGGACAGGGTCAACACCAGGGCCTGGAAGGAGATATACAGTCCGAGTTCGGTCTGCGGGTAGAAACGCGCCAGCAGGATGACCAGAGCCGGCGAGACGGCCCTGGTGACGAGCCCCAGCCCGTTCACAAGGGAGCCTTTGACCAGGAATTCCTTGTCCGTCTTCATCGGATAATAATAAGTAAACCCGCCCCGGCGAAACCGTTCCAGCGGATTCCCGTCCGCCGGTTGGAAAGCGCGCGCCCTTTCAAATTATCTTTGGAAAGAGCGGACACGTCAACTACTTGTAGGGGAACCGGCTTTGCCCAAGAACCGCATCGACATCTGCGTGCTCGGCAGCCATGAGCAGGGTTATCCCCGCAACACCTTGGTGCAAAAATGGATGCGCGCCGCCGGCTTCGGTGTCCACGCGGCGCATTCCCTGCGTCCCTTTCCGCTGCGGCATTTCGATTTGGCCTTGCAATACCTGCGTCTGGCCCCGAAGGTGGACGCGATATGGATCACCGAGGGAGGGCATCGCCTGGTACCCCTGATCAAACTGCTGGCCGTCCTTACCGGCAAGCGGGTGATTTTCGACCCGTTCCTTTCCCGCTACAACACGCGCGTGGAAGATCGCCGCTGGCATAAACCGGGGAGCCTGCAGGCCTGGATTTGCAAATGGCAGGATTGGTCCTCCTGCCACGCCGCGGATTACCTGGTATTCGACACGTGGGAAAACAAGGAATATTTCTACTCCCATTACGGGCTTAAAAAACCTTTCGCCGTTTTTGAAATCGGCGCGGACGAAAGCGCCTTCTTGCCCGTTCCCCCTTCCGGGCGCCCCAAACCCGTTTGCGAAGTTCTGTTCTACGGCACCTACATTCCCTTGCAGGGGATTGACACCATCCTGGACGCGGCCGGGATTTTAAAATCCGACGCGTCCATCCGCTTTTCCCTATTGGGAAACGGACAGGTGTACGAGTCCGTCCGCGCGGCGGCGGCGGCGAAGGATCTTTCCAGCATGCGCTTCGAAAAACTGGAGCCGTTGGAACTGCGCGCCCGCGCGCCGCGCGCCGCCGCGGAGGCCGACGTATGCCTGGGCATTTTCGGCGAAGCCCTCAAGGCCGCCCGGGCCGTGCCGAACAAGGTGGTGCAATGCGCCGCCACCGCCAAACCCATCATTTCCCGGAGTTCTCCCGCCATGGAACGCTATTTCGCGCACGGCCGGGACGTCCTGTTCGTTCCCCCCGCGGACGGGAAGGCGCTGGCCGAAGCCGTGCAACGCCTGTGCCGCGACCCTGAACTGCGGGCGAGGCTTGGGAAGGGAGCGCGGGAAACCTATGAAAAACATTTTTCCGACGCGGTGCAAACGGAAAAAATGAGCCGCTTGATGGGCGGGATTCTCCGGCGCACGGATTGACCCGGGCGACTGCGCAGCGACTCGTTCGCCGCCCGTTCCGGCGTGACGGCGCTTTCCCGCCTTGTTACCTTGCCACCATGGACTCCTGCCGGATATGCGGCAACTCCGAAGGAAACCGGGAATTCCGCCCGCGCGAAATGATGTTCGGGCTGCGGGACGAATTCGCCTATTTCCAATGCGCCGCCTGCGGCTGCCTCCAGATACGGGACTTTCCACCCGACATGGCGCGCTTTTATCCGGCCAATTATTACTCCATGGAAGCCAAGCTTCCCTTTCCCAAGGGCTTTCCGCTGGATTCGCTGCGCCGTTGGGAATCCCTCTTCCGCCTGCGGGTGCATAATTTCGGCAACACCAAGCGCAGGCAGATTTTCGATTGGCTGCGCGGCGCCGGCGTTGATTTCGATTCGAACATCCTCGACGTGGGGTGCGGCCGGGGCAAGCTGTTGCATCAATTGCGTCTGGACGGCTTCCGGCGCCTGACCGGCCTCGATCCCTTCGTCGCCGGGGAATTGCGCTACGCCAACGGCATCACCGTCCACAAGCATACCCTGGCCGAACACCAGGGCGCCTACGATCTCATCATGATGCATCATTCCTTCGAGCATATGCCCGGGCAGTTGGGCATGCTTCGCGACGCGGCGCGCCTGCTGGCGCCGGGCGGGACCCTGCTCTTGCGCATTCCGGTCGTTTCCGTAACGTGGCGCGAATACGGAATCGACTGGCTGCAATTGGACGCGCCCCGGCATTTTTTCCTGCACAGCCCAAAAAGCCTTTCCCTGCTCGCCGCACAAGCAGGCCTGGCGGTTGACCGCACGGTTTACGACTCCAAGGGCAGCCAGTTTTGGGGCAGCGAGCAATACCGGCGCGGCATTCCCCACCGCGATCCGCGCTCTTACGGCGAAAATCCCAAGGCCTCCGTTTTCTCGCCGCGGGAGATCCGCGCCTTCGAACGCCGCGCCCGGGAGCTTAACGCCAGGGGCGAGGGCGATACCGCCTGCTTCTACTTGAGGGCAGTGGGAGGCGGATCGGAAAAAAACGGAACGGGCGGCTAAGTCCATGGCGGGGCTTGTCGCCGCCGCCACGCCAAACGCGTCAACCGGAGTACAATTCCGCGAAAGACCGCGCCGTCCCTTCCCACGAATACTTGCCGCGGACGTATTCCCTGCATGCCCGGGCCCGTTCGGGGTCGGGCGCTTCGTCCAACAACCGCCGCATTTCAACGCCCAGCGCCCGGTAATCACCGGCGGGGACGATGCTGGCATGTCCGCCTACCACTTCAGGAACGGATCCGGCGTCGCTGGTGACCAATCTTTGCCCGGCCGCGAGGGCTTCCAACATGGTATTCCCGAAGCTTTCCTCGCGCGAAGGCAAAACCACCAGCGCCTGCTCCGCCATTTTCCGGGCCAGCACGGCTGGAGAAGCCCAAGGTTCCAAGCGGAGGCGCTCCTCCAGTCCCAGCTCTTTGGCCAAGGCGCGCAATTCCCGTAAGTACGGGCCTTCGCCCACCAGGGTCAGCGGATGCTCGTCGCGTTGTGCTTCCGGCAGGGCGGCGTAGGCGCGCAACAGCAAATCGACTCCCTTGGCGAAAGTGACGCGGCCGAAAAACAGGATGCCCCGTCCCGCGCGCGCCGGCAGGGGCGCCTCCAAAAAAACCGGATCGATGCCGTTGGGTATGATCCTCACTTTGGACTCCGGCACGGGAAAACAGGCGGCCAATTCCCGGACGGAGGAGGCGCTGGTGCAGGCCACGGCATCGGCGCCGCGCAACGCCATCGCCATGGCCGCGTAGCGCGGTTCACGCAAAAAAACCTTCAGCAAAGCCAGGGGGCTTCTCCAATCGACGCGGTGCATGAAACCCTCGAAAGCCGGATACCGGTTTCCGTATATGAAGGTTTTTTTTTCTCGGATGAGGCCCAGCAGGGCGGCTTCGTCGCCGTTGCCGTGCAAGACGGTTCCGCGCCCGCTTAATCCCCTGACCTTGAAGTAGAAGAAGATTCCGTTGAGAAAACGGAGAGGCGAGGAGATGCCCGGCTTCACGGCCGCGAAAAAAGCCCACGCGACGCGGTAAGGCAAGCCGTCCGGGACGCGTATCCTTTCGAAAAACCCCTTGCTGTACACCACGCATACTTTTTTTCCGGATGCCGCCAACGCCGTGGCCAGCATGTGGGTGGATTTTTGTCCGCCGCCGCTATAGGCCGACCAGGGGGAATAGTTGCAGGTGAGGATGACGTCGTACATGGGCGGAAGGGAATGAGTCACCCGACCACGGCACCCGGGGCGGGAACGGGATTGGATCCGGCCGCGGCGTTCAGCAACTCGCCCCGGCGGATGCAGGCCGAACGCTGCCGTTCCGGTCCTTCCAGGGGAGGGGCCTGCTCGCGGCAGGCTTCCACGGCCATGAAACAACGCGGATGGAAACGGCAGCCCGGCACGGGATCGGAAGGCTTGGGAACGGTCCCCTCGATGGAATCGAGCCGGGCGACCCTTCCCTCCAGGTTGGGAATGCAGCGCAACAACCCGAGGGTATAAGGATGCGACGGGCGGGCGAGGATGTTTTCCGTGCGCCCCTGCTCCACCGCGCGGCCGGCGTACATCACCGTCAGATCTTCCACCATGTCGCGGACTATGCCCAAATCATGGGTGATGAGCAGCAGGGCCATGCCGTAGGTCTTTTGCAAATCGCGGATGAGACGCAGGATTTGCGCCTGGATGGTGACGTCCAGGGCCGTGGTGGGCTCGTCGGCTATCAACAGCTTGGGCCGGCAGGACAAGGCCATGGCTATCATCACCCTTTGGCGCATGCCTCCGGACAATTCGAAGGGATAAGCCCTGAATCCGCGCTCCGGATCGGGAAGCCCCATTTGCTCCAGAAGGGATATCGATTCCGCGCGGGCCTTGCGCCGGCCCAACCCGCGATGCAAGCGCACGGCCTCGGCGATTTGCTCCCCGCAGCGCATCAACGGATTCAGGCTGGTCATGGGATCCTGGAAGATCATGGCCACGTCGCCGCCGCGCAACGCGCGCCAACCCGCGGCATCCAGGGAAAGCAAATCCTTGCCCGCAAAGGCCATTTTATCGGCCCGCACGCGCGCCGCGCGCCTGGGCAGTAATCCCATCATGGCCAATGAAGTGACCGATTTTCCGCTTCCGCTCTCCCCCACCAAACCCATGGTGGCGCCCGCCTCCAGGGAGATATCCATCCCGCAGACGACGGGGACGAATTCCTCCCCCATGCGGAAGGAAACCTCCAGGTTACGTATCTCAAGCATGCGCGGCGCCCCTAAGTCCCGCGGCCGGAACTAGCGCATCGGCTTTCCCCGCTTTCCGGCCATTTTCAAAACCCGCCGGCGTCAAGACCCCGCCGGCCCGGATGGCCGCCCCGATTTTATCCCCCGTCGTCTCATGCCCGTTTATTTGTCTTTCCAAACCCCGGGACATCTGCCCCGCGGGAGAACCGGTTCGACCATCGAATATATCCTCTTGAAGCCGGAGTTTCGCGGTTTCCAGATCACGGGCCAGGTCTTCCTCCCTGCCGGTGAGCCGGCCGAAGTGAAGCGGCATCCCCAGGCCTTGCGCCAGGCGGGGCAAAAAACCTTCCGCCAGGCTGAACCAGTCCACGGCGTGGCCCGCGATAGCCTGCAAGGACACGGCGTTGGCGTCCAGAATGCGCAAATACTCGCCGCGGCGGCCTTCCTCCAACTTCAGGCAGGAGACGATGTCGCGATGCGCTTCCGACACCAGCACCGATCCGTGCTGCAGGAAACAATCGCGCAGCCGCCTCTGCGCCGAGCCCACCACCTTCCTTCCGTTCCACACCACCTCAGAACGCGCGGTGGAGGAAAAGCAGGGTGTCATGGCCCGTGCGGCGGCGGGTTTTTCCACGGGATAACCGCGATCCAAGGCCGTGCCGAAGCCGCCGTCGGCCAGCGCCGCGGCCACCGCGCGCGAAATGAAGGCGTAGGACAGGCTTTGCGAGGCGCACCAGGGAGCGGCGTTCGCCGGCGCAATCACGGAATAGGTAAGCTCGCCGGCATGCAGCACGGCGCGCCCGCCGGTGGCGCGCAGGACAAGCCCATGGCCCATTTCACGCACCCGCGGCAAATCCAATTCCGTGGCGGGGTCCTGCGAATGGCCGAGGCTGAGGCAGGAGGGATTCCATCCGTACACTCGCACGGTGGGCGGCGATCGGCCGGCCTCCACTTCGGCGAGAATGGCTTCGTCCAGGGCCATGTTGCGGGCGCCGGAAAACGCTCCGACTTCGAGGAAACGCCAGGACGGGAGGGGAAGCATGGCGGTTACTCCTCCCCGCGGCCGTCCCGCGCGTACCCGTCGGAATAGTCCGCGTCCTCGCCCCCGGCCGCTTCGCGGCCCTGCAAGGCGTCGCGCGCGCCGGCCTGCTCGGCGCTTTTCTTGGAATCGCCCTGGCCGCGCCCCCATTCCCGGTTCTGCACGAAAACGCCCACGGTGAAATTCTTGCGGTGTTCCGGGCCGCTTACCTGCAGCACCTCGTAGGACGGCGGGCCCAATCCCCGGCTTTGGGTGTATTCCAGCAGGCGGCTCTTATAATTGGCCAATTCCTCGTCGCCCAGCACGTCGTACAGGATGCGCATCAGGGAATCGTGAATGAGTTTGCGGGCCGCCTCCAGGCCGCCGTCCAGATACACGGCGCCCACCACGGCCTCGTAGGCGTCGGCGAGTATGCTGAGGCGCTTGCGTCCGCCCGATTTTTCCTCGGACCGGCTGAGCAGCACGAACTCCCCCAGGCGCCATTGCTCGGCGCACAGGCCCAGCACCTTGGCGCTGACCACCAGGGATTTCATTTTGGACATCCATCCCTCTTCCTTGTCGGGATGCTGATGGTAGAGGAATTCGGTGACCACGATGCTCAGCACCGAATCGCCCAGGAATTCCAGCCTTTCGTTGGACTCCGGCTTTTCGCCGGCCTTGCGGCTGTTTACGAACGAGCGATGCGACAGGGCGAGGCGGAGGCGGGATTCGTCCTGGAAGCGGTAACCCAGGATTTTTTCCAACTCGGGGAAGGAAGGCGTCGCCGCTTTCCTGCCGAATAGGCGCTGGAGAAACCCGATTGGCATGGAGACTGGCGGGCGTCACGCCTGACGGACGGCGCCCCTTCCGGGAGGAGCCGAATCAGGCTTTGGAGGTGACGAAGGCGATGACGTCGCTGACTTTCTTCAATTTTTCGGCTTCTTCATCGGGAATCTCGATGTCGAATTCATCTTCGAGAGCCATTACCAACTCCACCTGATCCAGGGAATCGGCTCCCAAGTCATCGATAAAAGCGGCTTCGGGCTTCACCTGATCCTCGGTGACTCCCAATTTTTCCACGATTACCTTGGTGATTTTTTGTTGGATATCTGCGGACATTCGTTTTTCTCCTTGAGTGGATGATGGAAATATATATCAAACGGGGCGAATTGGTGTCACTGCGGGCCGATTTCCGGTCCGATTCTCGTAACGAAAACGGGTTTTGGGGTAAATTGAAGCCACTTTCGCGTTCAAATGCCCATGCCGCCGTCGATGCCGAAAACCTGGCCCGTGATATACCCCGATTCCCGGGAAGCCAGGAAGGCGGCCAGTGCCGCCACCTCGGCCGCATCCCCCATTCTTCCGGCGGGAATATTGCGCAGGATTTCGGCGCGTTGGTCCTCGGTCAAGACCTTGGTCATGTCCGAATCGATGAAGCCGGGCGCCACGGCATTGCAGGTGATTTGCCGGGACGCCACTTCCTTGGCGGTGCTTTTCGTGAACCCGATGATGCCGGCCTTGGAGGCGGCGTAATTGGCCTGGCCGGCCTGCCCGTGCACGCCCACGATGGACGTGATGTTCACGATGCGGCCGTATTTTTGCTTGATCATGCCGCGCAGCACGGCGCGCGTGCACAGGAACACCGAACGCAGGTTGGCGCGCAGCACCTCGTCGAAATCCTCGTCCTTCATGCGCATCAACAACCCGTCGCGCGTGACGCCGGCGTTGTTGACCAAAATGTCGAGAACGGGCGAAACCTTGGCGATCGCGGCAAAAGCCTCGTTCACGGCCTGCGCATCGCCCACATCCGCCGCCCAGGGATGCACGGCCGCGCCCGTCTCGCCGGCCAGCTTGGACGCGGCCTCGCGCACGCCGTCCGGATTGCGGGCCAGCAAATGCACGGTCGCTCCGGCCCGGGCCAGCCGCAAGGCGATGGCATATCCCAATCCCCGGCTGCCGCCGGTTACCACGGCGGTTTGGCCGGTTAATTCAGTGGAAGACATGGTATCCTTTCGTTGGTGTCTATGTAGGGGACAGGGATCAGGGGACAGGGAAATCAAAACCCACCGGAAGTATATTTTGCTGCTCAACAATAACCACTTTTGATTTCCCTCGTTTTCTTACCTGTCCCCTGACCCCTGTTCCCTGTCCCCTTACTAACCAGCTACTACAGCGAGTCTCTCATCCCTATAAATCCTCGGCGTTTTCCACCGGGCGGACCTTCATATCCCTGCTGATGCCGCGGGCGAGGCCCATCAATACCTTGCCGGGGCCGATTTCCAGTGCTTCCGTGCACCCCAAGGTCAGGGCGCATTGCATGGATTCCACCCAGCGGACGGGAGATGTGAGCTGGCGCAGCAGCAAGTCCTTGGCCGCTTCCCCGTTTGAAACGGGTTGCGCCTCCACGTTGCTAATCAATGGCACGCGCGGATCGGAGAAGGTCGTTTTAGACAAGGCTTCGCGCAAACCCTGGACGGCGAATTCCATCAGGGGGGAATGAAACGCCCCGCTTACGGGAAGCGGCACCACTTTTTTGGCTCCGGCGGCTGCGGCCAATTTGCCGGCTTCGCTGACCCCGGCCATGCTGCCAGAGATCACGATTTGGCTCAAGCTGTTATAATTGGCCGCCACCACCAGTCCCGACGCGGACGCATCGCGCAATACCGCGTCCAATTTGTCCGCTTCCAAACCCAGGATGGCGCTCATGGCGCCGGGCATTTTCTCTCCGGCCTGGGACATCAATTGTCCCCGCAGCCGCACCAAGGCCAAGCCGTCCTCGAAGGAAAACGTTCCCGCGGCGCACAGGGCCGAATACTCGCCCAGGGAATGCCCGGCCGCGTAATCGCAGGAAAGGCCGGCCTCCTTCACGACTTCCAAGGCCATCATGGACACGGTGAAAATGGCCGGCTGCGTGATTTCGGTTCGCATGAGATCGGCTTCGGGGCCCTCGAACATGCAGCCGGCCAAATCGAAGTCCAGCGCCGCCCGGGCGCGATCCAGCACGGCCTTCGCGGCCGCATGGCCGGCAAGCTTTTTGCCCATGCCCACGTATTGGGATCCTTGGCCGGGGAAGAGGAAGATGCGTTTGGTCATATGCTGCGAATCTCTCTAGTAGTCAGTAGTCAGTTGAAGAGTGGTCAAAGTTAAGGTCAGCGGTTGAATTGGTAGTTGTGGTTGGATGGAATAGACGACACCTTCCGTTCGGAGTTCGGAATAAGGCACATAAGCCCCCGCAATGCCTTAACTGACTACTGACAACTGACTACTCCCATTGTTACCAACGTAAAAGATTGCATCCCCACGACATTCCCCCGCCCACGGCGGCCAGGGCCACCAGCATGCCGGGCTCCAGGCGGCCCTGTTGTTCGGCTTCGTATAGCGCCAGGGGAATGGATGCCGAGGAGGTGTTTCCGAACTTGTCCACGTTGACGACGACCTTTTCCGGCGGCAGCCCCAGCTTTTCCGCGACCGCGTTCAGGATGCGGATGTTGGCCTGGTGCGGCACCAGCAAATCGAGATCCGCCGGCGTGAAGCCCCGTTCCTCCAAGGCGCTTTGCACGATGTCCGTGATTTCCTTCACGGCCAGCTTGAACACCTGCTTGCCGTCCATGTTCATGGTGGCGGCGGCGCCGGGCGCCAGGATTTTGTCGAGATAGAGAATGCCGGCCTGGTTTCCGTCGCTCTGCAACCGCGATAGCAGGACGCCGCGCTCACGCGACCCCGGACCCATCACCACCGCGCCCGCCGCGTCGCCGAACAGGATGCAGGTGTTGCGGTCCGACCAGTCCACCACCCGGGACAACAACTCGGAACCCACGACCAGCACGTTGCGGCATTGGCCGGCGTCGATGAGCAGGGCCGCCATGTTGACGCCGTAGACGAAGCCCGCGCAGGCCGCGGTGACGTCGAAGGCGAAGGCTTTGTCCGCGCCGATTTTGGCCTGGATGAAACAAGCGGTGGCGGGAAATTGCTTGTCCGGATAGACGGCGGCGCAAATGATGCCGTCGATTTCCCCGGGGCCGACTTCGGCCCTGGCCATGGCCTCGCGCGCCGCGGCGGCGCCCATATCCGAGGCCTGCAAGGAGGAGTCGCGCGGCAGGATCCGCCTCTGCTTGATGCCGGTGCGCGTGGTGATCCACTCGTCGGTGGTCTCGACCATCTTCTCCAAATCGGAATTGCCGAGGATGTTGTCGGGATAGCTTACCCCTATCCCGCGGATGACCGCGCCCATCAAGCCACCTGGCTCAATTTGGCGGCGATTTTCTCGGCGATGCGGTTTTGCGCCAGCTTGTAGGCGGTATCCAGCCCGTTTTTAATCACCTTGGCATTGGCGCGTCCATGGGTGATGAGGCCCATGCCGTTGAGGCCCAGGAGCATGGCCGCCCCGAAATTGGCATAGTCCCAGTCATGCTGGAATTGCTTCCCGGCCGGGCTGTCGATGACGCCGAACAGGCGCATATGGTACTCGTAAAAGCCTTCCATCAGCTTGAGAATCACGTTGCCCGCGTATCCGGGGGCCACGATCACGTCGGCCTCGCCTTTCATGATGTCGCGGCCCTCGACGTTGCCGATGAAATTCAGCGGAGCCTGCTTCAGCAATTGATGCGCCTCTTGCAGAACCTCCGGGCCCTTCTTTTCCTCTTCGCCGACGTTGAGCAACCCCACCTTGGGGTTTTCCCGGCCCAGCATTTCCTGCGCATAGATGCTGCCGCAAATGCCGAAATGCAGCAGGGCCTGCGCCTTTTCGTCCACGTTGGCGCCGCAGTCCAGCAAGGTCACTTTTTTTCCGAAGGAAGGAACGTCGCAGGCTATGGCGGGACGGGGAATGTTCCCCACCCGGCCCAATACCATGAGGCAGGCGGCCATCATGGCCCCCGAGTTGCCGGCGCTCATGCTGGCCTGCACGCGGCCGGCCTTTTGCAGCCCCACGCAGGCGACCAGTCCGGAGTTCGGCTTGTTCTTGAGCACGCCGGCGGGGCTGTCGTCCATGGCCACCAAGTCGGGCGCGTGGAACACTTCGATGCCGTCTCCGGAATACCCGAAAGCGGTCAGCTGCCCGCGCACCACGTCCTCGGGCCCCGCCAATACGATGCGGTATTTGTCCTGATTTTCGCGGGCCGCCATGATGGCGCCCTCCACCACGGCGGCGGGAGCATTGTCCCCGCCCATGGCGTCCAAAGCCACGTGTATCATGGCCGAATCCTCAATGCGGGCCCCGGACCCTTATTCCGCCGGCTGGCGCACTTCCGTGCCGCCGTAGTATCCGCAATTGTCGCAGACGCGATGGGAAATCTTCATCTGCCCGCAATGGGAACATTTGGTGACGGAAGCCGCTTTCAGCTTGTAATGCGTGCGCCGCTTGTCGCGCCGGGCCGTCGAGGTTTTTCGCTTAGGTACTGCCATGTTCCACTCCAGTCAAAGAATCCGTTACTCTTAATACACAACGGGCCAAAGCCCTCTCTCCGCCGGCCCTCCGGCCGTCAGGCGGCGTCCGGAGCGTTCGAAAGCCCCAGGCCGCGCAATTTGTCCCAGCGGGGATCGACGCGATTCCCCTTGGCCGGCGATCCGGGAAGGAAGGACGTCCGGCCGCATTGCATGCAACGCCCGGTGTCGTCCAAAGTGGGCAGAGGGCTAAGGTTGTAGTTCAGCATGATTTGCTCCGCTATCAGGTGCTCCAGGGGAATGTCATCGACATCCAAACCCGCCCTGACCAGATAATCATCTACCCCCTGGCCGTCATGCTCCACCCATTCCAGTCCTTTTTCGTCCTTTTTTTCCACCAACAACTTCGGCCTGACCTCGAACACTCCCGTCAGCTTGTCCAGGCAGCGGCCGCAATCCAAAGTAATGGAACCCCGTATCGCCAATTCCACGAAGGTGTGGTCCGGCGTGGGGATGGTTTTCGCGGTTCCCGTCAGCGGTCCGCTGCAACCCAGTTCCAATAACTCCGGTAATTCCTCGCTGCGGCCCAGGAGTTGAATCTCCGCCGGCTCCGCGCCAAGTGAGTTCAGAGATAGTACCAAAACGAGGGGGAAGGTAGGAAAAACCGGGCTAAACCGTCAAATAAACCGTTTCGGAACGAGAAGCGCATGTTTGTAAAAAAATGAGGCTTTCCCTTCTTATCTTATTCTCCCCATGACGTTTTCCTCCCTCTTTTGGCCCATGGCCATTTTGCTCGGATCCGCCGGATTGGCTTACCTTTGCCTCAACTTGCTGCTCTGGCGCGGCCTGCAAAAATTAGGAAAGTCCCAAAAGGCGGCGGGGTCGATTCAGACACTTTCCGGCGCCGGCCAGGCCGCTCACGGCGTCACGCACGGCGCGGTGGAGAGTCCCCTGGTCACCGTCCTTATCGCGGCCAGAAACGAGGCGGGGCGGATTGAAAAATGCCTGGACTGCTTGCTGCACCAGGATTATCCCAGGGATAGATTGCAAATCGTGGTGGCCGAGGATCGCTCCACGGACGCAACCCCGGCCATTCTCCGGAGTTATGAGGCGCGGTTTCCGGCGCTGATCGCCTCGGTGACCGTCACGGAAACCAATCCCTATATGAGCCCCAAAAAATACGCCCTGAGTTTGGCGATGGGATTGGCCAAGGGGGATATCATCCTGACCACGGATGCCGATTGCGTGTTGCCGACGGATTGGATTTCCTGCATTATCGCGGAATTCAGCCCGGAGACGGGAATGGTATTGGGCTTGACGACCTATTACCCGGTTTCAACGGCCCGATCGAAGTGGCCGGTCCTGTCCGGAATTTGGCAGGGAACCCAGTCCCTGGAGTTTTTTTCCCATAGCGTGGCCGCCTCCGCCTTGGTCGCCTTGGATTTTCCTGTGAACGGCAATGCCAACAACATGGCCTACCGCCGCGTCGCATACGAACAAGCGCAGGGGGTTTTGGAACATGGCCATATTGTCAGCGGGGACGACGACTTCCTTATCCAATCCATCCACAAAGCGGGAAGGTGGAAAATCCGCTACGCCACCCGATTGGGCGCCAGGGTTGAAACCGAACCCCCGGAAACTTTGCGCCAGTTCTGGGAGCAGCGCAAGCGTTGGGCGGGTAAATGCTCTTTGTACCAACCCAAGCAAACGGCTTTCCTGGGGGGGATTTTCGCCTATTATGCCACCATTCCCATTTGCCTGGTTTTGGGCTGCTATTATCGGCCATTCCTGTGGGCCGGCTTGTTGAACTTCGGGCTAAAAACCTTGATGGAATACATTGTCATGCGGCGCGCGGCGATTTTATTCTCCAAACGCCATCTATTGCAATATTTTCCCTGGGCCGCCTTGTTGCATATCCCCCTTATCCTGGCCGCCGTCCCGGCGGGAAGCTTCGGTCAATTTACCTGGAAGGGACAAACGGTACGGCGCACCCTGCCCCGCAACCCGGAAACCCAGCCTAAGCCGGCCGCTCATCAACCGGCTTCGAAAAGTCCATAACTCCCATGGATGATGGGGTTAAGAAGTTGGATTGAATAAATTCGCAGGGAGGTAAAGTAAGACTTTACAGGACAGCCACTTTGGCGCGAGCCGTGCCTTTATGGGTCAAACCGATTTCCTTGGCCGCCGCTTCGGACAGATCCAGAATCCGGTTCTTGACGAAAGGGCCGCGATCGTTGATGGTCACCACCACGCTTTTCCCGTTCTCAAGATTGGTCACCCGCACCCGGGTATTGAAGGGCAATTTAGGATGGGCCGCGGTAAAAGCGTTCTTGTTGAAATCCACGCCGCTGGCCGTCTCTTTTCCTTGAAAATCCTGCGAATAATAGGAAATTTGGCCAGTTTCAAGAACCCTGGAGGCGAAGCGAGCAGGAAGGGAACAACTGAACAAGTCGTTGCTCAAGGTCGGCGCGGGCCGGTTCAAGGGGTTCAGGCAATAGGCCGTCAGCAACAACCCGGTGGACACCAAGGTTGCCAGGAAAGGCCTGATTGCGATTTTCCGAGCCAAAGCCATTCAAGACTCCCAAAGGGCTTAACCACCTTTTCAGTATAGAAACCCAATTGGCTAGAGTCCAGTTTTAATAGTCGTTTTCAAGTTTTTCCACCGGATTTTCGTCCGGCTGGGATGCCGTAGAATCGACGGCGGGCACCGTATTTGAAGATTCTGGGGGAGTTTCCGGCGAAACCGCGGGTTTTTCCGGGGTAACGGCGGAAGCGCCAGCTTTGGCGGGGGCAGTCACCGAAGCCTTTTTGGAACCCCTCTGCTTCACGCCCGCCGCAGTTAGTTTCGCATCGGCGATGGCATAATAAGGGGTGCCGAAATAATGTTCTCTAATCGCCAAATAAGCTGATTTCGCCGAATCCAACCCATTCGGTTCTCTTTCCAGTCCGTACCCCGGTTTTTCATACAGCATGGCGATTACGAACTGGGCCTTGGCCGCTTCCCGGGTGTTTTCGTAGTCCTCCACCACTTTTTTATAGGCCGGTATCACCACCCGCACCGGCTCCCCGTCGAACCGCAACGCCTCGGCCGCCAGGAAAAGTTGATGCGCCCTGTCCTCGTCGGTTTTGACCCCGGCCCTAAGCCCCAGATTCCGCTCCGCCTGCTTGGCGTATTCGGTATTGGGATATTTCGCCAAGACGTAGCGGTACAGGGAGTCGGCGGAGGCGGAATCATGCTTGAATTCGTCGGTGATGAAAGCCCGGGCATAGGCGGCGCGCATGGTATAGGCCGAATCCTGCCGGGGATCCGCCACTATCCTGTCCAGCCGTTTCAGGGAACTATCCACGCTTTCCAGTCGGAAGAGGAACAGTTCGGCTATCATGAAGTTCTTGTATTGGGTGGGGAGGTCCTTGTCCGCCTTGGACGTGTCCGGACGGCGCAGTTCCGCCAATTTGGTAAGCGCCTGGGATCGCTCCGATCCTTTCAGGCCGAATTCGAATTGCGTGCCGGAAGCGGCCGCCGAATCGAAGAAAACCTTGGCCTGTTTTTCGTCGAGGAGTGCGCGCAATTGGTATTCGCCCAAGCGGTAAAACGCCTCCGCCGAGTAGGCGGTATGCGGAGCCATGCGGGGAATCTGCCGCAGCAAAGCCAACGCCTTGTCGGTTTTCCCCAGAATCATCAATCCCTCGGCTTGTTTCAAATCGATTTCCGGGACGAAGGCCAGGTAAAGATTGTCCTTGCGGAGCCGCCGCAATTCGACAAGCCCGTCTGGGACCCGGCCCAATTGAAAAAGGCAATCCACGACCAGCATGTCGCAGCGGTAGCGCACGCGGATGGGAAGCTTCGAGGTCTCCCGGGCCCTGGCGTGTTGCATGGCTTTTTCCCATTGCTTCATGGAAAAGGCCAGCTTCGCCGCTTCCCAATGCAAGCCGGCCCTTTCCTCCTTGCTGTGCCCGCCTTCGGCCAGCAGCCTTTCGTACATATCCAGGGCTAACAGGGCCGAATCGTTCTTCACCTGCATTTGCGCCAGATAGGTCATGACTTCGCGGCGTATTTTCAAGTCGCCGGTGGACGCCGCCACCTGTTCCAGCGCGGGACGTGCGAAGGTGTATTGCCCGCTCAGGAAAAGGGCCTTTGCGCGATGGAATTGCGCCATGCGCAAATCAGGGGCGTTGGGATAAAACCGCTGCAATTCCTCGTATTTCTCCACCGCCTTGGCGTATTCTCCCATCATCAAATAACTTTCGCCGATCAGGAACAGCGACTTGGGCGGGTATTTCTTGTTGGCCGGGTATAATTCCAGCACCTTGGAAGCCTTGGTAATGGCCCGGTCCAATTTGTCCTTTTCCTCCGTCGTGACGAGAGCGGAATCCTCGGGATTCTTTTCCAGCCTTCTGTCATGAAGGCGCTCGGCCTGATCATAGGCTTTTTGGGCATTGTAAAAGGTGTTGAAGTACACGCAACCCGACAGCAGGGGAACGGCCGTCAACAAGGCGGGCAGGAGGGGGCGGGACATAAGGGTATAGTTTACAAAATCGGGGTAGATTTAAAATTCGGGGCGCTTGGGTCTGTCGCGGAGCTGGTCTCTCGCGCTTCGCCGGTTGTTTGGCCGGGAGCGATGGCAGGCGGGCTCGGAGCCCTACGCTTCGCCCCGGTCGCTTATCGATACGGTGGGACTACGGCTCGGACCTTTGGCTGCGAATCTCCGGCGCCCGCTGCGCTAACGCGTATCGATGACTTGGGTCGCTTGCGGATCTCCGCGCGCGCCTTGCCGGGGCCGCGCTTGGCGGGCTCAGCCGGATCCCCGATCCCGCCTGCCCTCGCTCCCTTGTCGACACCTTGGTTCGAACCGCTGTCGGGAGCATTGGGCCGGTGCCAGACCCATGCGTCTCGAATTTTGTGAACGAAGCGGACGGAGGGAAGAAGAAATCCCAGTTGCCCTCACTCCCCTCGTCAATTCCTTGGTTCGAAGCGCCGTCCGGAGCATAGGGCCGGCGGCAGGCACAAGCGCACCGAATTTTGCGGTGTGGGGCGGAGAGAAGAAAGAAAGAAAGGGAGGAAGGAGGGAGGAAGGGAAGAAATTATTTTCTGGTTCCTGAAAAACCCAATCTGAAAAGGAGAACAGCATGGCCGTCGCACCCATTCCCCCCGGATATCACACCGTCACTCCTTACCTGTCCATCAAAGGAGCCGCCCAGGCCCTGGATTTTTACAAGCGCGCTTTCGGCGCCGAGGAGCTTTTCCGCATGGATGCGCCCGGCGGTAAAATCGGGCATGCCGAAATACAAATCGGCGACTCGCGCATCATGATGGCCGACGAGTTTCCCGAAATGCCTGATATCGTGGCCAAGGGTCCCGCGACCTTGGGCGGCACGACGGTGGGACTCATGCTTTACATCCAGGACGCGGACGCGGCCTTCAAGCGCGCGGTGGAAGCCGGCGCCAAGGTTCTGAGGCCGCTGGCCAACCAGTTTTACGGCGATCGCAGCGGCACGGTGCAGGATCCGTTCGGTCATTGCTGGACCTTGGCCACCCATGTCGAGGATGTTTCGGCGGAGGAACTGGAAAAGCGCGCCGCGGCGATGCCTCAGGGATAAATTCTTTCGCGGACGGGCGGCAAAGCGCCCTCATGGCGGTGTAGACGGCGCGCGTCGTTGCCGCCAAGTCGCTTTCTAAAGGCGCGGCGGCGACCATACGCCGTGGTCAATATGATCCATGAGCCCTGGTTCGTGCTGCCTCCGGGGTAGGAGTGGTATTACCGCCAGCGCCATTCCGACTATCTGCCCTGCCGCCCTGGCGCAAAGACTGTCTGGCCGAGGCGCAGGCCCTTTCAAAGCCCCGTTCCATGGACTTGCTTTATCCCCGCCAAGGCGCGATGATCTACGTTCCCATCGACCTAAGCGGCGAACCCGGTCGCGCCGTGTTCCAGGCCGTGCATCGCGACCGCGGCGCGATTCTCTATTGGCATCTCGACGAAAACTACCTCGGCCAAACCAGGGAATTCCATACCATGGCCGTCAATCCCGCACCGGGACCGCATACCCTGCTGCTCGTGGACGGCAAAGGCGAACGGCTGCAAAGGGAATTCGAAGTGCTGGCGAAAGATAAATCCAGGTGATGCTGGGGATGAACTCGGTGAAAGGGGACAGGGGTTAGGGGTCAGGGGACAGGGTTAAGAAAAAAAAAGATTATGGATGTTGGATTTCCCTGTCTCCTGCTCCCTGTCCCCTAACCCCTGGCAAAGCATCGACTACGAAGCGCTGATCCCGTTCACCCTGTAATGCTCCTGCAGGGAACAGACTTCGAGGGGGCCGCTGCGAAGGGCCTGGATGGCGGCCACGGCGGCCTCCGCGGCCGACAACGTCGTGGTGTAAGGCGTTTGCGCGAGCAGCGCGGCTTTGCGGATGATGCCGTCGTCGTCCTTGGAGGCTTTTCCCAGCGGTGTGTTGATGATCAGGGAAAATTCCTTTTTGGCAATCATTCCCGCCACGTTGGGATTGCCTTCGCTGACCTTCTTGACCTTGACGCTGGGAATACGGCTGCGTTCCAAAGCCGCGGCGGTACCGGAGGTGGCGGTGATTTCGAAGCCGAATTCATGCAGCTTGCGCGCCAGCGGGGCGATTTTTTCCTTGTCGCGATCGTTCACCGAAATAAACACCTTACCGCCCGAGGGCAGGGTGTTGCCCGCTCCCATCTGAGCCTTGGCGAAGGCCGGCCCGAAGCTTTTGTCCAAGCCCATCACCTCGCCGGTGGATTTCATTTCGGGGCTGAGCAAGGTATCCACGCCGTGGAATTTGGCGAAAGGGAACACGCTTTCCTTCACGGCCACGTAATCCGGCATCCGGCTTTCCGTGAAACCAAGGTCCTGCAATGTGCGCCCCAGCATGGCCTTGGTGGCCAGCTTGGTCAGGGCGGCGCCGATGGTCTTGCTGACGAAGGGAACCGTGCGGCTTCCGCGCGGATTGACCTCGAGTATGTAAACCAATTCGTCCTTGATGGCGTATTGCACGTTCATCAGGCCGACCACCTTGAGCTCCGCGGCCAACGCCGCGGTTTGACGCTCGATTTCGCGCAGCAGGCGCGGAGACAAATCCTGAGGCGGCAAAATGCAGGCCGAGTCGCCGGAGTGGATGCCGGCTTCCTCGATATGTTGCATGATGCCCGTCACCACCACCGTCCTGCCGTCGCTCAAGGCGTCGACGTCCACTTCCATGGCCGAATCCAGGAACTTGTCCACCAGCACGGGCCGCTCGGCCGAGGCCTCCACGGCGCTGGCCATGTATTTCTCCAGCTCCCCGCGGCCATACACGATCATCATGGCACGCCCGCCCAGCACGAAGGAGGGCCGTATCAACACCGGATAGGTCAGCCTTTCCGCTATCGCCAGGGCTTCGGCGGCGTTCACGGCGATTCCGTTGGGCGGCTGACGCAGGCCCAGTTTGTCCACCATGGCGGCGAACAGCTTGCGATCCTCGGCTATGTCGATGGACGTGGGCGAGGTGCCCAGGATGGGCGCCTTGGCGGCCTCCAGGGGCTTGGCCAGCTTGAGGGGGGTCTGGCCGCCGAATTGCAGGATGATGCCGTCGGGTTGCTCCAATTCAACGATGTTGAGAATGTCCTCCCGCGTCAGCGGCTCGAAGTACAGCTTGTCGGACGTGTCATAATCCGTGCTCACGGTTTCCGGATTGGAATTGACCATGATGCTTTCATAATCCTCCTCCTGCAAGGCGAAGGAGGCCTGGCAGCAGGCATAGTCGAACTCTATCCCCTGCCCTATCCGGTTGGGGCCGCCGCCCACGATCAGCACCTTCTTGCGGGGGGATCGCACGGATTCGTTTTCCTCTTCATAGGTGGAATAATGGTACGGCGTGAAAGCCTTGAATTCGGCGGCGCAGGTGTCCACGGTTTTATACACCGGAATGATTCCGAGGGACTTGCGCTTTTGCCGCACGGCTTCCTCGGCGGCCTTAGCGTCGAATCCGCCGCCGGGAAAGACCGCGGCCTTGAGCAAAAATCCCAGTTGATAATCCGAATACCCCCATTGCTTCGCCTTTCTCAGGACCGGCGCCGGCAAGGCCTCCAGGGATTTGCCCGCCAACTCGGCGGCCTCGAAGCGCGCCAAATCCAGGATTTGGTTCAGGAACCAGGGATCGATTTTGCTGTGGGCATGGGCCTTCTCCACGCTCCAACCCAACTCAAAGGCACGCTTCACGGAAAACAGGCGGTTGATGCCGGGCCGCCGGAAATCCAGATTGCCGGGAATTTCGGCGTCGGGGATTTCCGGCCTGCCGTCCGCCCCGAGGCCGAAGCGATCGATTTCCAGGGAGCGCATGGCTTTTTGCAGCGACTCCTTGAAGGTGCGGCCGATGGCCATCACTTCGCCCACCGATTTCATCTGCGTGCCCAACACGGGTTCGGCCTGCGGATATTTTTCGAAGGTGAAGCGCGGCACCTTGGTCACGACGTAATCGATGGTGGGCTCGAAGCAGGCCGGCGTGACGCGCGTGATGTCGTTCAGCAACTCGTCCAAAGTATAGCCCACCGCCAGCTTGGCCGCGATCTTGGCGATGGGAAAGCCGGTGGCCTTGCTGGCCAGCGCCGAACTGCGCGAGACGCGCGGATTCATCTCGATGATGATCATGCGGCCGTCGGCGGGATTCACGGCGAATTGCACGTTCGAGCCGCCCGTTTCCACGCCTATTTCGCGGATGCAGGCGATGGAGGCGTCCCGCATGCGCTGGTATTCCTTGTCGGTAAGCGTCTGGGCCGGGGCCACGGTCACCGAGTCGCCGGTATGAATGCCCATGGCGTCCACGTTTTCGATGGAACAGATGATGACGACGTTGTCCGCCCTGTCGCGCATCACCTCCATCTCGAATTCCTTCCACCCCACGACGGATTCCTCCACCAGGATTTCGGAAACGGGGCTTAAAGCCAAGCCGCTGGCGGCCACGCGCTCAAATTCCTCGTCGCTGTAGGCGAAACCGCCGCCCGCGCCGCCCAAGGTGAAGGCGGGGCGTATCACCACGGGCAGCCCCAATTGGTTCTTGCCGGCGCGCGCCTCCTCGATGGTATGGGCCACGAAGGACCGCGCCGACTCGATGCCGATGCTCTCCATGGCTTCCTTGAATTGCTGGCGCGATTCGGCCTTTTGGATGGCCTTGAGGTCGGCGCCGATCATTTCCACGCCGTACTTGGCCAGGATCCCGCGTTCGGCCAACTCCACCGCGGTGTTGAGGCCGGTCTGTCCCCCCAAGGTGGGCAGCAGGGCGTCGGGCCTTTCCTTGGCGATGATTTTCTCGCACATTTCCCACGTGATGGGTTCTATATAGGTGGCGTCGGCCATGGCCGGGTCGGTCATGATGGTGGCCGGATTCGAGTTGATCAGCACCACCTCGAATCCCTCTTCCTTCAGGGCTTTGCAGGCCTGCGTGCCGGAATAATCGAATTCGCAGCCCTGCCCGATGACGATGGGGCCGCTGCCGATCAGCATGATTTTCTTGAGGTCGGTTCTTTTGGGCATTCCTATTCCGGAGGCTGGTCAAGGCCGGGGGCAAAGATAACATTTTTCGGGAATCCGCTTCCATTTTCGGGCGCCTTCCTCGCGCGTGGGGGCTGGTCCATGGCGCTTCCCTTGGGTGGGGGAACTTCCCTGGGAGGGAGCGGCTGCCGCGAGCGGATTCGGCCTGGTGCGGCTTCGTCCTTCGGCTCATCGATGCCTTGCAGTCACTGGTCGGTTCCTGGTCGATATTCGGTGTCTACGGCTCGGAACGCGATGCGAAGACTATCTTTGGTTTCCGCGGGCGCGTTCCTTGCCCCCGAAACCTCTCTCGCCTTGGACTACGCCGAATCGGCCTCATCCGCCCGCGACCGGCGCTCCCTCTCAGGGGAGCTTCAATCGAATTCTTACGAAGCGCGGCATGGGATCGAGCCCGGCCTTGGCGCAAGGCCGGGTCTGTCACGGTGGCGTCAGCGGGTTCCCTCAGTTTGGCGGGGAAGACGGAATAAGAGTGGCTATTGAGGCTGGTTGGGAAACGCGTATGGAGATACGGGTTATGAAAAACAGGTATGCCTTGGTTACGGAAAAAAGATCGAAAAACGCGTCCCTATCGAGGCGTTTTGGGAATTAAGAATACCGGGGTGGTAAAATTCATGTTCCATCGGCCTTCTGTCGTCAGTCGCAAGGTTTTGCCTTGGAGGTTGTAAAAAAAGTTCGGTGTTGAACGATCTTGTTTTCTTTTGAAATTCATTTTGATGCCGGAAGAATTGTCCGGCAGGATGGCGATGATATTGGCCACCGTTCTTTCGCCCAAGTGATCGTATAGTCCGTTGTCGCTGGGGTAATTGACCACGCCGCTGAAGGGCTTTCCGGAAATCCACATGGTGGTGGAGCCGCCGCCGTCGTAGTTCAGTGCGTCCTTGCAACCCAAGCCCTTGGTGAATACCTGCAACTCCGGCACGGACATGCCGGAGGCCATTGTGGTCCGGCCGTCTATGGCAGCGAGTTTCAAATGGTTGTCATAGGTCAGGCAGGCCAGGGTCCTTGGATGCCGCATGACATTGAAGGAAACGTTGGCATACGCAATGGCGCTTCCCGCATACAGTAATAAGGGGCCGGCGGCCATCATGTGCTGGTATTGGCCGTTGGTGTTGTAGGAAGACCAGGAGTTGCCCGCGGGTATGCGCGTGATTTCCGATGCGCCGGAGCTTAATACGCTCAAGGATGCCTCATCGCGAAAGTCCATGGTGTCATTGGTGGTTTTGATCAGGCTGCCGCCGACTTTGAAATATTCGATGGAACCCGATCCGTTCAAATCGAAGAATGTGCCGTTCACGGCGGCGATGGCGCCCGCGCCCTGGGCCAATTCGCCGGTCAATTTCCTGCCGTTGACATAGGGAAAGGCAATCTTCACTCTCGCCGAGTTCAAATCCACGTCGAGGACGCTGATGCTTTGTGCGGAGGCGAAAAGGCTGCCGAATTGATTGAATCCGTACCAAACCCCGGCGTAAATTTGTTCTTGTTTCCAATTCGCCGCCGCCACCTTGGCGGAATCGGTTTGGGCAAAGACGCGCCCCAGGGAAAGCGCGACGAGCGAGACTACTATGGTTTTTTTCACCTGCATTCCCTCCATGTACCCTCTCGAACCCGTTGCCGAACGAAGGACCTCGTTCTCTTCCGTTCCTTGGAAGCGCAACGGGAGCCGGTCAAATATATGTCTTTCCCCCTGACGGGGCCTGCATGTCCTGGTTCGAAATAAAATTGCAATGGCGGCTATCAGGGCTTGGGCAGCGCCCCTTGCGCATACCTCCGCATTTCGCGCACCAAATCGAAGTCGTCGATCAAATCGGTGAAGCGCAAATCCCCGTAACCGCTTTGGTCCTTGCCGTCCAGGTCGCCGGCGCCGCGCGCGCGCAGGTCCATTTCGGCGATACGGAAGCCGTCCAGGGTTTCGGTGAAGGCGGACAGGCGCTCCAGGGTGTCCGGCGGCAGGGGCCGCTCCGGCAGGGCGAGGAAGCACCAGGCCTGTTGCGATCCCCGTCCCGTGCGGCCCCGCAGTTGATGCAACTGGGCCAGGCCGAAGCGGTCCGGCGCCTCGATGACCATGAGATTGGCCTGGGGCACGTCCACGCCCACCTCGATGACGGTGGTGGCCAGTAACACCTGGGTTTCCCCCTTGCGGAAGGCGTCCAGGGCGTCTTCCTTGCCTTCGGCTTTCAAGCGGCCATGGACGACGCCCACTTTCCATTGCCGCGAAAATCCGGAAAGCTCGGCGCGCACGCGGTCCAGGGTCGCCAAATCCTCGACCGGATTGCGCGCCGGTTCGAATATGTCCGGGTCGCGATCGTTTTTTCCCTTGCGGGGCCGTTCCGGATTTGGTTTATCGTCCATTGTTCCACCGCCGTCTTCCTCGCCAAGCCTCACGCCGGCGGATATGAGCGGGTCGCCTTTTCCGATTTGCGGAACCACCCAGAACACCTGGTTTCCGGACAAAGCCTCTTTCAACAAAAAGGCCAGCATATCGTTCCGCTTGGCCGGCGGGACCAGGCGTGTTTTCACGGGCAGGCGGCCGGCGGGCTTGTCATGCAAGGCGAATATTTCCAAATCCCCGTATACCGTGTGCGCCAAGGTGCGCGGTATGGGAGTGGCCGACATGTAGAGAATGTCCGGATGTTCGCTTTTCTCCGCCAAAGCCTGCCGTTGCTGGACCCCGAAGCGATGCTGTTCGTCCACGACGACATATCCCAGTTTTTGAAACGCCACGTCCGGCGAATACAGGGCGTGCGTCCCCGCCACGAAGCCGATCCCGCCGGATTGCAAGCCGGCCAGCAAGGCGTCCCTGCCGGACTTGGGCATGTCGCCGGTCAACAGGCCGCAACGCACTCCCGCGGCCGCCAGCCAGGGCGACAGGGTTTGATAATGTTGATAGGCCAGGATTTCCGTGGGCGCCATCAGCGCGGCCTGTCCTCCGGCCTCCAGCACGTTGGCGGCCGTGAGCATGGCCACCACGGTTTTTCCCGCGCCCACGTCGCCCTGCAACAGGCCGCAAAACTGGCCGGGGGTCGCCTGGCGGTCCGCTATTTCCCGCACGGCTTGGTTTTGCCCCGGAGTCAAGGCGAAGGGCAACCCGGCGCGCAGTTTTTCCGCCAGGGATTTGGAAGGCTCCCAGGCCCGTCCCACGGTTTGCCGGCCGCGCCGCATGGTTTCCAGGCGCATGGACAGCGGCAACAATTCACGCACCTTGAGTTGCCGGCGCAGTGCCGGAAGATCTTCCAGGGCGGGAAGGCGATGGAGGCTGCGCAGCAATGCCGCTTCGGGCAGCAATCCGAGGGCTTCACGATGCGCGGCATCCACGGAATCCGTGAAGGAAAATATATCCAGGGCCTCAAGGGCGATGCGCTGCAAGAACCGGTGCTCCATATGCGCCTCGGCCATGGCCTGCGTAAGCGGATACCGCGGCAGGATTTCCCCCTTGAAGACGAAACCCTCCCCGATCGCCTCGAATTCGGGATGGGCCAATTGCAAGTCGCGGAAATACGTGGGAACCCCCGCCACCAGCAGGCGCTGGCCCTCGTAAAAACGCCTGCTCAGGTATTTCGCGCCGTTGAAAAACACCAATTCGATGCCGCCGGTGCCGTCCTCCACTTCCACCAGCATGCGCGTTTGCACCATGGAAATGGAGCTTACCTTGGCGGGGAAAATGGCGTCCACCCCGGCGCGCAAGTCGCGGATCGGCGTGAAGCGGGTGCGATCCATGTAACGTCGCGGGAGATGATAAACCAAATCGCGCAAAGTGCGGATGCCGGCTTCCGCCAACAGCCGTTCCCGCTTGGGACCCACTCCGGTCAGCCGCGAAAGATCGGACATGCGGGGAAAAGTTAAAATATGATTGGAGCCGCGGTTGGCGGAATGCGCGGCCGCAATGCGTCCCGGGACCGGGCTATTGCAGCAAAATCCTTTGCGCTCCCGCCAGTTCCGCGCCGCGGATTTTCATCCAGTACAGGCCGGCTTCCACTCCCCGCAAATCCAGGGCCTCGGAGCCTTCCGCCACTGCATACGACGCGCGTCTTTTCCCGTCCATCGACAACAGGTCGATCCACAAGCGGCCACCCGTTATTTTTTGAATGAAAAGTTGCCGCCCTCGCTGTCTGAATTCCATCGATGCGCGGGTATCCTTGAAAATCGAAGACGTTCCCGCCAAAAAAGCCGCGCTGGCCGCATCACTGGTTTGGAAGCGGCTGCGGAAGGTTTTGGCCTTCAAATTGACCGCTCCCGTGATGGTAAGGGAATCGGTATACAGGGGGGACGATTCGGTGGGATCAGTTCCATCAAGCGTGTAACGGATGGCGGACCCTGTGACGGCCGCCTCTATGGCCACTTTCACGGGACCGGCAAAACTGCCTCCATTGGGCGTAATCAAGGGGCTCACCAGTTTTTCCCCCGGCACGATGGGCCTCACCTTGATGTTGCGGAACCAAACCCTGAGGCCTCCGCCATGATCCTGCACGCCGATGGGGCCGGTGGGCCAGCGGCCCCAGGTGCTTTGATAATTCATGGCCGCGGGGCAGCTTTGATTGGAATACTTGCTGAGCGAAAAGCGCTGCAGCCAGTCGGCCGTTCCGATTTTATAGTCCACCACCTTTTGGCCGTTCAGCCAATGCTCGATCAGGCTGTCGTTGGCCCATAACACGCCCTTGTTCCATTGATCATAGGGGCTGGCCAATGCGACGTAGGGAGCGCCGGTCACCCCGCTTTGCGTCGTGGGATACATGTCGTAATTTTCCGCCGTGCGTTTGAGCGGGAAGGTGGTTTCTCCGGGCATGTGGCCAAGCGCGGTGCGGTCGTCGCCGTTGGCGTCGTCCAGAATGGCGAATTCCTGGCTGCTGCAAATGCGGCTGCGGCTGTCCACGCGGAAGAAAACGCCGCTATTTCCCTTGATGTTCAGCTTCCATTCGAGCGACAGTTCAAAATTGGAGTAATTCTCCTTGGTGAACAATTCCGTTCCGCCCGAGCCCGGGGCCGAGGCCAGATACCCGCTGTCGATGACCCAGGTGTTGGTGGTTCCGGTAAACCCTTCGCGCCAATGGAGATTCTTGTCCACCCCGTCGAAAAGGAGGATCCACCCCGCTTTTTTTTCGGCGGCGGAAAGCTTGTTCAACGAATCGGCCGCGGCCGCATGGGCGCCGGTTCCAAGCGAAAACATGGTGAAAAAAGCAATGACAAGATTTCCGGCCTCAATGCGCATTCGTCCCTCTGTGCACCAAGGATTATGAACGCCGAAAACCATGCTGAAGCACGATATTCACCCGCCTGCGCCCGGCCTTCAAGGCCACACCCGTGCCGTCCTTAATTTAGCGCCTAATGTAACGAATGGCTATCGAATTATCCGCCCTTGAGCGTAAATCACGCCCAGAGCCGATTTCGCAAGAATCGCCCTTATCGGCGAACGGGCGGCCTGGCAAACCTCCGGAACGCGGCTAATACTTGAATTCCGTGGCATTGATGGAGAACCGCTGCAAGGCATAGCGCAATTGGCGCAGCGACACGCCCAGCATCCTGGCCGCATGGGTTTGGATGCCGCCGGCGTTGTGCATGGCCTCGCGGATGTCCTTTTCCCGCAGGGGTACGCGCTCGTACAATTGGCGCTCGCGGGAACGCTGGCTCAAGGGGGAAAAAGTCACCACCCCGCCCCCGGCGGGCGGCGCGGGAGCCGCGGGCTCCGGCGTCTCCACCATGGAGTTCAGGATGGGAATGTCCTTGGCGGTGAGCGCCTCGCCGCCGGCAAGGACCACGGTGCGCTCGATGGTGTTTTCCAGTTCGCGCACGTTGCCCGGCCAGGGGTAGCCTTCCAGGAATTCCATCACCTCGCGCGAGATGGCGATGCGCTTGTTGTACTTGGTGGTGAACTTCTTCAGGAAGTAGGAGACCAGCGGCAGCACGTCCTCCTTGCGGTTGCGCAGGGGCGGCACGTTGATGGGCACCACCATCAGGCGATAGTACAAATCCTCGCGGAATTGCTTGTCGCGCACCAACTGCTCCAGGTTGGCGTTGGTGGCGCAGATGAGGCGCACGTCCGAGGTCGTGGTCTTGGACGATCCCACGCGCTCGAAGGTGCCGTCCTGGATGACGCGCAGCAGCTTGGCCTGGGTTTCGGGTGGAATCTCCCCGATTTCATCGAGGAACAAGGTGCCGCCGTCCGCCGCCTCGAAGCGTCCGATGCGCTGGGTCAAGGCGCCCGTGAAGGCGCCCTTTTCATGGCCGAACAATTCGCTTTCGATCAGGTTGGCGGGCAACGCGGCGCAATTGACGATGACGAAGGGCCCCTTTTGCCGGCCGCTGGTGTAATGGATGGAGCGCGCCAGCAGGGTTTTGCCGGTGCCGCTTTCTCCGCGCAGCAAAATGGTGGCGTCGGTGGACGCCACGCGCTTGACCATGGCCAGGGTCTTCGCCATGGCGGAGGAGTTGCTGAGCAGGTTGTCGGGATTGTAGCGATCCTCCAGCTCGGCATGCAATTCCTTGTTCTCCTGCACCAGGCGGGAATTCTCCTCGCGGATCATTTCGGCGATGCGCAAGGTCTGGGACAGCAGGGAAGCCACGATTTTCATCACCTTGACGTCCTCGTCCACCATGGTGGTGCTGCGCGAGGTGCGATGCGCGGTGATGACGCCCACGGGACGCGCGTCGATGATCACGGGCACGGCGATGAAGCCGATGCGATACAGCTGGAAATCGCCGGCGTTCTCCTTGGGAAGCGGGACTCCCGCCAATTCCTCGTTGTCCGGCAAAGCCATGGGAACGCAACTGCTGAACACCTTGCCCACGAAATCCTCGCCGATTTTATACACTGAATTGCGGATTTCTTCCGGGCTGAATCCGAGACTGGCCTTGATCACCAAATATTTGCGGTCGGCCGTGGGCATGAGCAAGGTGCCCTTTTCCAAATCCAGAATTTCGGAAAGGGTGCGCAGGCAGCGGTGCGCCACCTCGTGATAATCCAGAGTGGAACTGAACAAATTGCTGATCTCGGTCAGGGCGGCCATGGTTCTGGCCTGATGTATCATAAAATCCTTCATGATACCACACAAAAATAGTTAATAACTGTCATTTTTATTGTTAAAATTCTCATTTTTGTCATAAAATGTAATATAAAAACCTACATTTTTCCATATTCTTTACAAAAGCAAATAGCACACCAGACAAAAAAGGAGACTATGAGGGAGGATAGAAATGTGCCCTTTTCTGAGTATTTTTCCTGTTTAACTTGAAATGTGCGATTTTAGCCGAATCGGGGTTTTTCCATGAAATTGACTTTACAGACCTCTGAAAAAACCTTGCCCGCGGGGTTGCAGGCCGTGATAGTACCGGCTGAAAAGGAAAAGCTTCTCGGCTCGCTTCCCCCTGAACACGCTTCCTGGCAGGGGCAGGTGCGGGGGATTTTAAAAAAACAAAGCGAGAAGGTTTTGAACGACGGCATGGAGTTGCTTGCGGCTCCCGAACGGCTTTTGGTTGTTTTCCAAATCCCGCAAAAGAAGGGCTTGGGACCGGAGGAATGTCTGCGTTTGGCTGCGGGCAAAATCATCGACGTCGCCAAGGGCCGCTCTCTGGCGCGTATCGGGATTGCCTTCGATCAAGCCGGGCAGGCGGAGTTCCGCGCCTTTTGCGAAGGCCTGTTGCTTTCCGCCTATGAATTCCGCAAATACAAAAGCGACAAGAAACCGGACAAGCCGGCGGAATTGGAAGCCGTTCTTTTGGTGGGCGCCGGTGCGCTGAAGTCCTGCAGGACAATCCTGGCGGAAGTCGAAACGGTGTGCCGGCAAATCAACCAATGCCGCGATCTGGTGAACGAACCCGGCTCCGTGCTGAATCCTCCCGCCTTCGCCGATCATGTCGTCCGGGCCGGCCGCGAAGCCGGATTGCTGGTCACGGTGCGGGACGAAAAAAAATTGACGGACGAAGGTTTCCAGGGCCTGTGGACGGTGGGCAAGGGATCGGATCATCCCCCCCGATTGGTCACCGTCGCCTATGACGGAACCAGGGGCGCCAAAAGCGCCAAGGGCAAAGCCGTCAAAGCGCCCCATTTATGCATGGTCGGCAAAGGCATCACCTTCGACACCGGCGGCATCAGCATCAAGCCCAGCGCGGGCATGTGGGAAATGAAATGCGACATGGCGGGAGCCGCCACCGTCTTCTCGGCCCTGTGCGCCATCGCCGCCTTGAAGCTGCCCATCAAGGCCAGCGCCGTGCTATGCCTGGCCGAAAACCGACCCGGCAACGCCGCCGTTCTGCCCGGCGACATCTTCACCGCCAAGAACGGCAAGACCGTGATGGTGGACAACACCGACGCCGAAGGCCGTTTGGTGCTCACCGACGGCTTGGCCGAAGCCGGCCTGCTCGGCGCCACCCATATTATCGACTTGGCCACCTTGACCGGCGCCGTCATCCGCGCCCTGGGACCCGCCGTGGCGGGCCTGTTCAGCAACGACGCGGGCTTCGCGCAAACCATACTCGCATCCGGGGGACAGGTGGGCGAAAAGTTCTGCCAGCTTCCCCTGGAAGACGAATACCGCGAATACCTGGACGATCCCACCGCCGACATGAAGAACGTGGGCAAGTCCGAAGGCGGCGCCATCACCGCCGCGCTGTTCCTGCAGGAATTCGTGCCCGCCAAAACCGCCTGGTCCCATTGGGACATAGCCGGCACGGCCTTCGTCACCGGCCAGTGGAAATACTTCAAACCAGGCGGCACAGGGTGGGGCGTTAAGACGCTGGTGGAAGTGGCGCGCAAACTCTCGGCTGGGTAACGTCCCTGATCCGGAGTCGCTCCGATACTCGTTTAGGTGCTCTGCTGAGGCAGGTGGAGCGGGGGCCGGGTGAAGCGTGGGTCTTTTCCTCGGCTGCGCGGAAGGCTTATCGACTCACGTGGCTCAATGGCCCTCTCCCGTTACGACTACGGATGCCGGCGCTTGCGCGCTTAAGCCCGGGCCACGCTCACCGCTACGCCTGCGGAAAGTCCCCCGTCTTCCCCCTCGTCTCATTGTGTCCACCTGCCCCATCGTTGAGCGGGCCCTCGGGATAGGGCCGTAGCGACTCCGGTTCAAAAGGCGGCGGTACGTTTCACCATCCTGCTCGCGCGCGGCGGAGGGAGGAAGGATCTTAACTCGCGGACTGGTTCGGATATTCATGGAAGGTTCAAGTGTAAAAGAAGTTCATTTGGTATCTTCCATACAGAAAGTCAAGAGAAGCGATGAACTATTTATTTCGGATCGGCATCTTATTCCTGATTCCGCTTTGGAATGCTTGCGTTCATGAAGATGACTGTACCGGGCCATCTACTATGCCAACAAATATTACGGCAATTCCCAGCGACGGGAAAGTTACCCTATCTTGGCATATTGAGGTACCTAAATATGGTAAATCTGTGGTAACAGCAGTGCTATACCCAGGAGGTGGAGGTGCAGGTAGTAGGTGTGCTTCGTATGAGTTGAAGGACGACTGCCAAATTGGATGCTACACCAACGATACAAGTTGTACCGTTACGGGTCTTAGTAATGGTACATCTTATACATTTACTCTCAGAACATACACTGAGGCAGCCAATTATTCTTGCAAGGGGGCAACTGTGTACGTCAGATCGGCGCCTGTAACTCCCAAGACAGATTGACCCCAAATTCACCTGGGACAATGAACCCTCCCCTCTTCTTGCTCGTACGCGCTTACGCGACGAGCAACCTCACGTGGTCCAAGAGCCAACTCTTCCCACCACTCTCTCAAGCCCCCAAAATCAACCACCACCATACTGCGAACTTATCCCCGACATGGCCGATAGGAATCCCACGTTCTTTCTCAACGTTTCGACGCTACCCTCCCCCCCGCCCATGCGCCCTATAGGGTCTCTGGCCCACGCTTCGGCAGGCCTATCGATGTCCTCGGGTCGTCCGGAACATTGGGACGAGGGTGAAGACGGGGGGCTTTCCGCAGAAGGGGCGGCAGCGCGGCCCGGGCTTAAGCGCGCAAGCGCCGATATCCGTAGTCGCTACGGGAGAGGGCCATTGATTCAGGTGGGTCGATAAGCCTTCGCCCCGCCGAGGAAAAGACCCCCGCTTCACCCGGCCCACAGTCCGTAGAACTAGCGTGGCGCCGCCGATAAGCCCCGCCAGAGACCCGGGCGCTTGCTATATTTGCTGATTCATGGAAAAAATCGGTGTAGTGGATTTCGGAGGGCAATACACGCACTTGATCGCCCGTCGCATCCGGCAGTTGGGCGTTTACTCCGAAGTGCTGGCGCCGCAAAGCGGCAAGAAGGACATCCAGGGTTTCAAGGGGTTGGTTTTCTCGGGCGGCCCCGCCTCGGTCTACGACGAAGGCGCGCCCGTCTGCAATCCGGAATTGCTGGAGGGCGGCATTCCCGTGCTCGGCCTTTGCTACGGCCATCAACTGATTTGCCGCATGCTGGGGGGAGAGGTCAAGCGCGGCTCCGTGCATGAATTCGGTCCCGCGGAATTCCATCCCGATCCGTCGCATCCGCTGTTCGCGGGCATGTCGCCCTCGTCCGTGGTATGGATGAGCCACGGCGACGAGGCGGCGAAACTGCCGGCCGGATTCCGGCGCATCGGCTATACGGCGGATTGCGATCTGGCCGCCGTGGCCGCCGATGCGAAACGCATCTACGGCCTGCAATTCCATCCCGAGGTGACGCACAGCGAGGAAGGCAACGCCATCCTGAAAAACTTCCTGGGGCTGTGCGGTTGCTCCTTCTCCTGGAAGGTCAGCGATTACGTGAAGCCCCTGGAGGACAAGCTGCGCGCGCAATGCGCCGGACGGAAGGTCTTTTTGCTGGTCAGCGGCGGGGTCGATTCCACCGTGGCCTTCGCCCTGCTGAACCGCGCGCTGGGACCGGAGCGCGTGCTGGGATTGCACATAGACAACGGGCTGATGCGCAAGGGCGAAAGCGCCGACGTATTGGACTTCATGAAACGCGAGGGGTTCCGCAACCTGCACGTGAAGGACGCTTCGGCGGATTTCCTCTCGGCGCTGAAAGGGACGTACGCGCCCGAAGCCAAGCGGAAAATCATCGGGGAGACCTTCCTGCACGTCAAGGACCGGGCGCTGGCCGAATTGCGGCTCGATCCGGCGGAGTGGCTGCTGGCGCAGGGCACGATTTATCCGGACACCATCGAAAGCGGGGGCACGCATAACGCCGCCGTCATCAAAACCCATCACAACCGCGTGGGCGCCGTGCTGGAATTGCTGGCGCAGGGCCTGGTGGTGGAGCCCCTGGCGGACCTGTACAAGGACGAGGTGCGGGAACTGGGCCTGCTGCTGGACATCCCCCCCAAGTTGATTTGGCGCCATCCCTTCCCCGGACCGGGCCTGGGGGTGCGGCTGCTGTGCAATGAAAACGCGCGGCAGGTGGAATCCGGCCTGCGGCAGAAGGTGTCGTCGTACCTGGAGGCGGAGGGGCTGCGCGGGGAAGTGCTGCCGGTGGAAAGCGTGGGCGTTCAGGGGGACGCGCGCACCTACGCCCATCCCTGCCTGCTGCGGGGCCTGCGGGACTGGGCCGCCGCGGAGAAGATCGCCGTGGCGCTCACCAACCGCCTGCGCGAAGTGAACCGCGTGGTGCTGGAGATCGGGGCCTTGGCAGACGGATACATGTCCGTGCCGGCGTCCTGCGACAGGCACAGCCTGGATTTTCTGCGCGACATGGACGATTTATGCGGCGCCTTCCTGTACGAGGAAAACCTGTACGCGTCCCTGTGGCAAATGCCGGTGGTGCTCCTGCCCCTGGAAAAGGGAGGCAAGCCGGTAGTCGTGCTGCGCCCCGTGATCTCCTCCGAGGCCATGACCGCGCGCTTCGCGCCGCTGCCCTTTCCCCTGCTGGACAAGCTGTGGAAAAAATTGCGCACCGCCGGGGCGGGAGCCCTGCTCTACGACGTGACCCACAAGCCCCCGGGAACCATTGAATGGGAATGACCGCGACGGCCAGGCGGAGGGAAAAAGCCGTGCTGGTCGGAGTGGCGCCGCGCAACGTCCCGGCAAAAACCATCAAGGAACATCTGGCGGAACTGGGGAGGCTGGCCGAGACGGCGGGAGCCGAAGTGGTGGAAAGCGTCATGCAGCGCCGCGACAAGCTGGACGCCGCCACCTTGGTGGGCGAGGGCAAGGTGAAGGAAATCGCCGGGACCGTGGCCAGGCTCGGCGCGGATCTCGTCATCTTCGACGAGGATTTGAGCGGATCGCAGGCCAAGAAGCTGGAAGGCTCGATTCCGGCCAAGATCCTGGATCGCAGCGGCATCATCCTGGATATTTTCGCCAAGCACGCCCGCACCGCCGAGGCCAAGGTGCAGGTGGAAGTGGCGCAATTGCAGTACATGCTGCCGCGCCTGACCAGGGCCTGGACGCATTTGTCGCGGCAGGTGGGCGGCATCGGCACGCGCGGCCCCGGTGAAACGCAATTGGAGGTGGACCGGCGCCTGGTCCGCAAGCGCATGGCCGATCTCTCCCGCAAGCTGGAGAAGATGGAGGGCATACGGGAGGCGCAGCACCAGCGGCGCATTCCCACCTTCCATGTCGCCGTGGTGGGCTATACCAACGCCGGCAAGTCCACCCTGATGAACGCCCTGACGCGCGCCGGAGTGGAGTCCGCCGACAAGTTGTTCGCCACTTTGGATCCCACGACCCGCAAGATCCATCTGGGGCCGGGAAAAACCGCCGTGCTGTCGGACACGGTGGGATTCATCCGCAAGCTGCCCGTGGGGCTGGTCTCGTCCTTCAAAAGCACCCTGAGCGTGGTGCGGCAGGCCTCCCTCATCCTCCACCTGGTGGACGCGGGCGCCGAGGACCGCGAGGAGCAGATGGAGATCACCGCGCGCATCCTGACGGACCTGGGGACGGAGGAAATCACGCGCGTCACGGTATTCAATAAAATAGACCTGCTGGAGCCGGAAAGGCTGGAATTCCTGCGCGCCCACCATCCCCATGCCCTGTTCGTCTCGGCGGAAAAAAAGACCGGACTCGCCGAACTGAAAAAACGCCTGCTCGAGATTTACGAAACCCACCCCTGGATCTTCGCGGCCCAGCCGGGCTTTTCCGCGGAGGGCGCGGAAGCCTGGGGAGCCGGCTCGCGCCCCCGCATTGCCGGCGCGGGAGGAGACGGCCCCCAGTGGATTTGAACGCCGCCCTCAATCCGGCCTATATCACCAGCCTCAAGGGCCTCGCCCTCAAGGCCAAGACCGTGCTGGAAGGGACCATGGCGGGGCGGCACCTGTCGCCGTTCCACGGATTTTCGTCGGAGTTCGCCCAATACAAGGGATATACGGCCGGCGACGACGTGAAATTCCTGGACTGGAAGGTATACGGCAAAAACGATCAACTGGTGACGCGGCAGTTCCGCGACGAGACCAACGCCGCGGTGTATTTGATCCTGGACAGTTCTTTGTCGATGGGGTACGCGGGCGGGAACAAGGTCACCAAGCTGGAATACGCCGCCGTGCTGGCCGCTTCCATCGCCATGATGGCCTTCGGGCAAAGGGACGCGGTGTCCTTGCTGCACGGCGCGGACGCGCCCGGCGCCTTTTTGCCGCCGCGCAACAATCCCGCCCATTTGCGGGAAGTGCTGCGATCCCTGGAAACCCTGCGTCCGGGGGGCGTGACGGACTTGCAGGCCCTTTTCGGCAAAGCCGCGGGAAGGCTAAAATCCGGCAGCATGACCTTCCTTTTTTCCGACCTGTGGCAGGAGCCGCCGGGCATCCTGGCCGGACTCCGGGAGATTCGCTTCAAGAACCGCGCCATCGCCCTGGTGCGGGTGCTGGCGCCGGGTGAAACGGCTTTCCTGGACGGCGCCAACCTGGAGTTGGAAGACATGGAAACCAAGGAGTCGGTGAGGGTTTCGGCGCGCCATTTGAAGCCGCAATACCTGGAGACGCTGCGGGCCCATAACGAAACCCTGCGCGCGGAATGCTCCAACCTGAACGTGAAGTTCCTGGAATTGGAAACCACCACGCCGTATTTCCAGGCCATGCGGCAAATCCTGCAGCGGCCTTAGGGCGGACGCGGTCCATGTCCTTTCTCTCTTCCGTAAGCCTGTGGATGGGGGCCCTGCTGGCGGTGCCCCTGATCATCCACTTCCTGGGGCGCCAGCGCCTGCGGCGCGTGCCCTTCCCCAGCCTGTTGCTGGTGAAGGAACGGTTTTCCCGGAGCATGCGCCGGCACCGCTTGAAGAACCTGCTGTTGCTGATCCTCCGCACCCTGCTCATCCTGTGTCTGCTGGCGGCCCTGGCCAATCCGGTGTACCGCGGGCGCGGGGCGTGGAGCCGTCCGGAGGCCACCGCGGCGCTCCTGCACAACGGCGTGTACGGAAAACTGAAGGACGGCGAAGGGGTTAATTCCCTGGAGCGGCAAAGGCGGATGGCGCGCGCCCTGGATTCGGCCTCCGGAAAGCGCGCCGCGGTAACTCTGATGTTGCCATCCCTCCCGGCGGGAGGCGGGACGGAGGCGGCGGCGCGCTTCGGGGATTACCGGGAAGCCCTGGGAAGGTGGGCGTCCTCCCTGGGCGCCGGAGCCTCGTCCATGGAGGGTTACATTCCCGTCTTCGCCTGGGCCGACCTGCTGCCCGCCCGGGACATCGTGCTGCGCGCCCTGCGGGAACATCCGGGATTGCGGGTGGTGTTCACGGACTTCGGGGGACTGGCGGAAAACCTGGGCGCCTTCTCGGATTTGCGGGCGCAGCCTTCGCCGCGCGCGCCCCTGCTGCGCCTTTCCGCGCGGCTCTACGCCCCCAAGCGGGGCAAGGCGCAATTGTTCCTGAACGATCGCCTGTTCCAGGAGGCCGCGCCGGAGGGGAACCGGGTCGAGTTTTCCGTGCCCCTGGGCGAGGGAGCCTTTCGCGCCGGCAAGGCGTTGTGGACGCCGGAATCCGATTTCGCCGTGCCCGAGTACCATTTCTGCTTTCCCAACCCCGGGTCGATGATTTTGGTCCACGCCGGCACCACCCTGATTTCCCTGCCGACCCTGGGACGGGAGAACTACTACCGCAAAATCATCCATGCGGGCTCGGCCCGCGACATTCCCTGGAACGCAGCCGAAGCGGGGCCGCCGCGCGGCGCCCCGGATTCGGGAAGCGAAGCCGCTTTCGGAAGGACCGCAAGGCCGGCGAGGGGCGCCGCCCTCCGCCTGGTCTACCTGTCGGACGAGAGCGGCGGCGATCCGGCGGCCTACGGGCGCGTCGTCGAATTCGTGAAACAAGGCGGCCTGCTCATCCTCGGCGCCGGGCAAAAATGCGACGCGGCCCTGTGGAACAGATTTTTATTGCAACCGTTACGTTTGGGACGATTGGGATCTCCCGGGGAAGCGGCGCCGGGCGAGACCCCGGCCGTGGATCGGGCGGCGTTGGCGAATCTGTTTTCCCTGCCCGCGGACGTGGGGCCGGGCGGATCGGCGCGCAAGCGCTTCGCCTTCACGCCCGAAAACGGGACCGTGATCCTCGTCTCCCAAAGGGGGGCTCCCTTGCTGGCGGAGCGGGATTTCCACAAGGGGCGCGTCCTGTTGTGGACCACCGATTTGGACGATTTGGATTGGACCGACATGGGGGTGCAGCCCATGGTGCCCCTGATCCACCAAGCCTTCCAGGAAAGCGGAGGCGGAGGCGAGGCGCAAAACCGATCCGCGGCGTCCGATTCCGTTTACTCCGCCGCCTGGAACCCGGAGGAACCCTCGGGCGCCCCGGCGCCGGAAGTGCTGGATCCGCTGGGCCGCCCGTTCGACAGGGTCAAGGCCGGCGCCGGACGCCTGCGCATCGGGCCTTTCGACAAGCTGGGATTGTACCGCATCGTCACGGGAGGCGACACCCAAAGCTTCGCCGTGAACCTCGCTTCGCTTCCCCCGCGCGACGATTGGGAGGAATGGAACGGTGCCAACAAGGATGCCTTCCTCAAGGGATTCGAGGGCGAGCGCGGCCGCGTGACGGTTTCGCCGCCCGAGGCGGCGGGCGCCGGTTCGGCTGCGCAGCCGCTGTGGCGGCCGCTGTTGCTGGCGGCATTATTGCTACTTTTGCTGGAGGGAGTTCTTTCCGCTTTCTTCGCGTTGAGACGGAGTCCATCCCAAGGGCGCCTCTAAAGCATGTTGCATCCAACCTTTTGACGTACCCATGGAAATTCGCGGAACCACCAAGGTCATAGCCGTGCTGGGAGATCCGGTTTCGCACTCCCTTTCGCCCTCCATGCACAACCCCGCCTTCGCCGCCCACGGCCTGGATTTCGCATACGTGCCTTTTCGCGTGGGCCGCGGAGACCTGGGAACGGCCGCGGCGGCCATGCGGGCCTTTTCCCTGCGCGGGGCGAACGTCACGGTTCCGCATAAGGAAGCCATCCTTCCCTTCCTGGACGAAATATCCGAAACCAGCCGCCTGATGGGAGTCGTGAACACCATCGTGAACGACGACGGCCGCCTGTCCGGCACCACCACCGATCCGGAAGGCTTTTTGGAAGGCTTCCGCGAAACCGGCCACAGCTTCGCGGGCAAAACCGTGGCCGTCCTGGGCAACGGCGGCTCCGCGCGCACCATCGCTTACGCGCTTTTCCTGCGCGACACGCCCGCCTCCGTGACCTTGGTGGCGCGCGACACGGAGAAGTCGCGAAGGCTGGCGGATGAAATCGCGGATAAACTGGGCAAGCGGCCCGCGACGGCGTCGCTGGCCGAATATCCCCGCATCGCCGACGGCATGCAGATCATCGTCAACGCCACTTCGCTGGGCATGCATCCCCATGTCGAAAACTCCCCGCTCGAACCCGGAGCCTTGCGGCCGGGACAAATCGTGTACGACATCGTCTACACCCCGGAGCGGACCCGGTTGTTGAGGCAGGCCGAAGCCGCCGGACTGCAAACCGTCGGCGGGCTGGGAATGCTGGTGCATCAAGGCCTGGCTTCCTTCCGGCTGTGGACGGGCATCACTCCGGACGCCGGCCTGTTCTACCGTTGCGCGCGGGAGCGGCTGCGCGCCTGAGGCGGGCGAACGACGACCATGGACCCCCGCAACCCCGCCGCGATCGACCCGTCATGTTTTTGCCGCTGACCCGCAATATCTACTTCACCGGTTTCATGGCTTCCGGCAAGAGCCGCATCGGGGCTCTGACGGCCGCCTCGCTGGGATGGAAGTTCCATGATTTGGATCGCCTGATCGAAAAAAAGGCCGGCAAAACCATTCCCAAAATTTTCGCGGAAGACGGCGAAGCCGCCTTCCGGGGCATGGAGCTGGAGACCTTGAGGGAAATCAGCGGGCAAAGCCCCATGGTCGCCTCCCTGGGAGGCGGCACATTGCTCAATCCCGAGGCCATCGGGATTATCCGCGAGGGCGGCGTCTTGGTGAGCCTGCACGCCTCGCCGGAAGTGATACTGGAAAGGGTGAACCGCAAGCAGGATTCCCGGCCGCTGCTGGCCAACATGGACGACGAGGCCAAGCTGGCCAAGATCAAGGCCATGCTGGAGGAACGCAAGCCCCTGTATGATTTGGCCGACGTGCGGTTCGAATCGGACGAGCACGCCCCCCACCACGTCCTGACGCGGCGCATCATCCACCGCCTGCAGGTGGAGGAGTTGCGTCCGCTGCGGGTGGAATTGGGAAACCGGAGCTATCCCATCTATGTCGAGGCCAACCTCGCCGATCACGCCGACACCATCGCGGCCAAAAGCGGCTGCGCGGGGCAGTTCCTGATTGTCTTTCCAGCACAGTGGGATCCGAAGCTTGGAATTCACGTGACTTGAAGTCGCGG
>JADMIO010828190.1_pt1 | contig 71267 bp, 59 predicted proteins | sample 8958161 | NCBI WGS metagenome assembly JADMIO01 (sample SAMN16585339, study PRJNA669376) | soil metagenome | isolation source: Crop rotation soil | place: USA: Cullars Rotation, Alabama | collected 2011 | reverse complement strand
CTTTCCCGTGGACAAGGTGGTGGCGGACAGGGCGGCGGTGGTGGTGGTGGCCGGCCTGGCGGTGGTGGTGGAATGGGAGGTGGAGGAGGCGGTGGCGGCGGTCGTCCCGGTGGTGGCGGAGGCGGCGGGAATCGTTAACTCTTCCCGATCTCAGCGGGGCGGCGCATTCGTGCGACGCCCCGTTTTTTATTAATGCGCGTTATTCCCGCGATTCTCTGGTCACTGCCGTGGATTCTGCCGCTGCTGATCACCTACGTTCGGCTGCGGAACTCACGCTCGCTCGACGAAGAAAGCGTTGTTGCGCCCGATCCAGCTCCGCTCGTTTCGGTGATCGTTCCCGCGAGAAATGAAGCGCGCAACATCGCTCGCTGCGTCACTTCGATCCTCGCAACCAACTATCCGAATCTCGAGCTGATCGTCGTCGACGATTCGTCCACCGACGGCACGCGTGAGGTCGCCGAGCGCGCGATCGCCGGCGACAAACGCGCGCACGTCATCACCAACTCACCGTTGCCGGCAGGATGGTTCGGCAAACAGTGGGCGTGCAACAGCGGTGCGAAGGTCGCACGCGGCGAGATTCTGCAATTCACCGATGCGGACACGGAGCACGCGCCCGATCTCGTCGCGCGCAGTGTCAACGCGATGAAAACATCGAACGCCGATCTTTTCTCGATCGCCGGACATCAGGAGCTTGGTGGTTTCTGGGAGAAAGTTCTTCAACCGCAGATGTTCACCGTGCTGTCGATGCGCTATGGCGGCACCGAATCAATCACCCAGTCAAACCGCGTCAGCAACAAGATCGCGGCAGGTCAATGCATTTTCGTGAAGCGATCGAGCTACGACGCTATCGGCGGTCATGGCGCGGTTCGGTCATCAGTCGCCGAAGATCTTCTGCTGGCGCAACGCTTCTTCGCCGCGCGAAAGCACGTGGTCGTAATGCTCGGCGTAAAGCAGCTGTCGACGCGGATGTACGCGTCGCTGAGCGAGATCATCAATGGCTGGCGCAAGAATGTCTTCGCCGGCGGACTCGATTCGGTTCCCTTTGGAAAAGTCGGCCAGAGTCTCCTGCCACTCGCGCTCTTGATGCCACCGCTGCTGGAGCTCCTTCCGCCACTTGCCCTCACCCTCGCGCTCATCTTCTTCGCGGCGGAACGCACGACCATCCTGTGGGCGTCGATCGCGGTTGGAGCAACACTCATCTGGTGGTTGATCGTCTATAAAAAGATCGGCGAGAATCTTTTGTACGCCTTCGCTTATCCCGTGGGCGCGCTGGCGCTGCTGTACATTTTCTTCACGGCCGTGACTCGCGGCCGACGAGTCACCTGGAAAGGCCGCACCTACATCTCTCAATGAAACCCTGGTTGATTTTTTTTGGCGCGCTCGCGTTGCCACCAATCACTGCCGCGCAACAACCCACCGACAGTACCACCTCGACACAGCCGGCGGCGAGCTCGACTCCGACCAGTACCACGACTACCGCGCGCGATACGCCTATGCCATCGCCCGCTGCGGATTCGGCCAAGGCACGGATTGCGCGAGTGTTGCGCAGCAAAGGAATCAATCCGGCTGTCGCTGAGTACTGGCGACTTCACGACCAGGACTCAACGGCGACACCCGAGAGCTTGCTCAACGAGATTGGCTACGATTTGCTCAAGCAGTCACGCGTCGACGACGCGATCAGAGCGTTTCGCGCCAACATCGCAGCGTATCCTGAATCGCCGCGAGTTTACGAGGCGATCGGTGATGCGTACCTGGCAGGCGGTCACCGCACCGCCGCTCGAGACGGATATCTTCGCGCCGCCGAGCTCGACTCCTCGATGACCCGCTCTCGGCGGCTGGCGGACAGCCTTAACGCGCATCTCCGCCATTAACTCGGCGCGGTAATTCGCGCTGAACGGCTGACAAACGATGTAAGAGTTCTTCCGCGCCGAGCGTAGCCTCGGTGGGTGAAGACTCTTGAGCGCGCCGCGGAGGTTCTGCGGAACGCGAATTCATTGGATAGTCTCGATGGACTTTTCAGCGAGCTCGGCTTCACGACGCCGCTGCTGTCGCTCGACCGTTCCGCACTACACGCGCTCGGACTAAGCGCAGTACGTGAAGCCAAAATAGTCAGAGGTCAGGGCGCGCTCCGGGGACTGGCGGTATCTGTAGATCACTCTGCCGATCTCCGTGAAGAGCTGACGGAAATCGCCAACGCACTCGCGCGGAACGCCTCGCAGCTGTTGTGGATCGTCGTCGCGCTCCGGAACCCTGAGCTGGCGATTGTCTGTTGGCGCTCGGCAGGACGCGGGGTTCGTGTTACGTCGCTCAATTGCCGCTGCGACAATGTGATTCAAAGTGACGCCGAGACAGTGTGCATGCTCTCCGCTGTCGGTGGCGAGTCCGACTTGCTCACGCACGCACGCTGGCTCGACGTGCTGGGGCGAAAGGCAATCACCACCAGGTTCTTTCGCGTGCTGCAGAGAACAGTCGTCGAGCTCGCCGCCTCATTGAGCGGGCGCGTTCCCTCCGCCGAACGCCGTGAGCTGTCGCTGCTATACGTCTCGCGTCTGATTTTTCTGTCGTTTCTTGAGAGCAAAGGCTGGTTGAACGGCGATTTCTGTTTTCTGTCGAACATTTACGCTGACTGCATCGCCAACGGTGGCCGCTACCAGAAGCTCGTTCTCGAGCCGTTGTTCTTCGGCACGCTCAACACGCCCATCAGTTCGCGATCATCGCGCGCGCGCTCATTCGGGCGAATTCCGTTTCTAAACGGCGGGCTGTTCGCCCGGTCAGTGCTGGAGAAGCAACGGCGCGCCAGCGTCTTTTCTGACGAGGCGTTCGGCAACGCTTTCGGCGATCTCTTTACACGTTTTCGATTCAGTGGCCGCGAAGACACGCTTACCTGGTCAGATACGTCAATCGACCCGGAAATCCTGGGCAAAGCGTTCGAAGCACTCATGGCAAGCAGCGACCGCAAGAAGAGCGGATCGTATTACACGCCCCAATCGCTCGTCGAGAGACTCGCCGATGAAACACTGAATTCGCTTTCGAGGGCCTCACACGAAGATCCCGACCGCGTACATCCGGCGACGATTCTCGATCCGGCCTGTGGCTCGGGAGCGTTTCTGGTTTACGCACTCGAACGAATCGCCTCACTCCGCCAGGAGTGTGGCGAAGCAGGCACAATCGCGGACATCAGGCGTCGGGTACTATCGTCTTCGATCTTCGGCGTAGACGTCAACCCGATGGCGGTCTGGCTCTGTGAGCTGAGACTCTGGCTTTCGATCGTGATCGAGAGTAACGAGACCGATCCGATGAAGATTGCGCCACTCCCCAATCTCGATCGCCACATCCGAGTCGGCGATTCCCTCACGGCAGGATCCTTTGACGATCGCGGTAGCATGCTTGGCAGTCGCAAACTCGCTTCCCTACGCGCGAGATACATGCGCGCAATTGGCCCGCGCAAAAGAACGCTCGGCCGCGAGCTCGACCGGATGGAACGCGCCTCCGCCATCGATGTGCTCGCGCGGCGGCGCGTGCGACTGACCGTCGATCGCAAGGAGATGCTGCTGTTCCTTCGCGGGCGCGACCTGTTCGGTCTGCGCCATCCTCCCGATCTTCCTACTCAACTGCGCCTCAAGGCGCTGAGACAAAGTCTGCGGGAGCTGAGCGAGCGAGTGAAGTCGTTGCGCGCGGGTGCCGCCCTGCCTTTCTCATTCGACGCGCATTTTCCGGATATTGCCGCCAGTGGGGGCTTCGACTGCGTCATCGGGAATCCGCCGTGGGTGCGTATCCATCGGATCGACCCAGGCGCCCGACAGAAATTCCGCCAGGAGTTCAAAGTCTATCGCAACGCGCCGTGGCGTAGCGGTGCCGTTCAAGCCGGCGCTGGCCGCGGATTCGCCGCGCAAGTAGATCTGGCCGCGCTTTTCGTCGAGCGCGCGTGCGGCCTCGCCCGTCCGGGCGGCATGATCGCGTACCTTCTGCCGTCCAAACTCTGGCGATCGCTGGCTGGCGGTGGCGTACGTGAGCTTCTGCTCGAGCACACCAGCATCGTCATGATCGAAGATCTCAGCGACTCGCGCAGTGAGTTCGACGCCGCCGTCTACCCCTCGCTCCTCATCGCTCGCAAACGGAACGACGATCGCGTGACGACGGTCGAGCCGGAAGACGACGTTGTCCGAGTCGCTGAAGATCTCATCACGGTAACAGTGCGATCTGCCGGACGTGGCAAACGGTGGCGATGTCCGTCGCACCGTTTGTCCATCGATGGCCCCGGCAGTCCCTGGCTCTTGTTGCCGGGTGCCGTACGCAGGGCGTTTGATCGGGTGACAAGAGCGGGAGTTCCGCTGCGAGTCACACCTTATGGGCGACCGCAACTGGGGGTCAAGACAGGCTGTAACGATGCATACCTCGTTCGAGTCGACTCGATTGATGGCGACGTCGCACGCATTTCGGGTGGTAATCGACGCGATTTGATCGAGCGCTCGCTCCTTCGTCCCGTCATCCGCGGCGAGACACTCGCCAGGTGGAAGGGCAGTAAGCAGGGTGAATACATCGTATGGCCGCATGACGAGCAGGGTCACTCGCTCCGCGCACTACCGCCTCTCGCTCGTGCGTGGCTACTTCACTCCCGGGATGCGCTGTCGCAGCGAACCGATCTCCATGACGCTCGCCGGTGGTGGTCGGTGTTTCGGACCGAAGGCGCAACCTACGATCAGCCGCGAGTGATCTGGGCGGACTTCGGCTTACATCCGCGCGCGATGGTAATCGCAGAGAACGACAGGATCGTTCCGCTCAACACCTGCTACGTGGTCCACATCAAGAAACTGGTGGACGCATTTGCACTCGCCGCGATTCTAAATGGGCCGCTCGCTACTGCATGGCTCAACGCCATCGCCGAACCGGCACGCGGAGGCTATCGACGCTACCTGGGCTGGACGATGGCGATGTTGCCGGTGCCAGCGCGCTGGGGGAGAGTTCGAAAAGTGCTCGCGCCACTTGGTGAGCGCGCAATGGACGGCGACGCGCCGTCGGACAGCGATCTGCTTGACGCAGCGCTCGATGCGTATCGACTGCGTCGCGAAAAGGTGCAGCCGTTGCTCGACTGGGGGATTGCCTGCGACTAGCGGAGATCCACGAGTGGCGCGTGGCTCCCGCCCACGAAGTGCGCGCGCTGATATCCGAGATCGTGCTCGGTGACGTGCCAAAGGTGTCGAGTCTCGGGCAAATCGAGTTGCACAATCATCAGGCATCTGCACTACGGCGCCTGAATGAAGCGCTTGACCGCTTCAATGGCGCGTTGCTTTGTGACGAAGTTGGCATGGGCAAGACGTACGTCGCGATTGCCGTGGCGCGACGATTCGCCAGCTCGACGGTGGTTGCACCCGCTGCACTCGTACCAATGTGGAAATCCGCGCTCGGGCGCGCCGAATCGCGGGCCGATGTACTGACATTCGAAGCGCTCAGTCGAGCCGACATCGAAGAGTTTCGTGGAAACTCACGCGCATCCGAGCGTCGCGCGCTCGTGATCGTAGACGAGGCCCACCACGTGCGAAATCCACGAACCAATCGTTATTTCGCGCTCGAGCACCTCGTGCGCGGGGCGAGGGTTCTGCTGCTCAGCGCAACGCCGATTCACAATTGCCGGCAGGACCTCGTCGCGTTGCTGTCGCTTTTTCTCGGATCTCGCGCGGCGACGATGACCGCCGCGGAGCTATCACAATGCGTGATTCGTCGGGAGCAGCGGCAACTCGAGCAATCGCTGGCTATTCCGACTGTGCTGCCAGTGGTCTTCCATAGAGTCGGCGACGACCCTGCCATCGTCGAAGCCTTGATGAGTCTTCCGCCTCCGGTCCCTCTGCGTGACGGGGGAATCGCCGGCGCACTCGTCGGTAGAACGCTTCTCCATCAGTGGGCATCCAGTGAAGCCGCGCTACACGAAGCGCTCCGTCGACGAATCGCGCGGGCCATGGCCCTCTGCGCTTCACTCGAAGCCGGCAACTACCCAACGCTCAAGGAGATCGAGAACTGGGTCTATGACGACGGCGCGTTGCAGCTCGGTTTCGCCGAGCTATTGTCGTCTCCCACGGCCGGGCACGCGGAGCTGCTGGATGGCCTTCGAGTGCATCTCGCAGCTTTACAAGCGATAAATCTGCGATTCAGGGCGACCACCCTCGATGCGAATCGCGCGGAAATCGTCTCGCAGATTCGAGAGTCGCGCCGCGACGCAAAGATCGTCGCGTTTTCACAGTACGCCGAGACCATTGCAATGCTGTTTCGACGTCTCGGGAAGTACGGTTACGTAGCGATGCTGACGTCACACGGCGCACGGGTCGCCGGCGGGCCACTCACTCGCACGCAGGCAATCTCGAGATTTGCCCCGCTCGCCACCGGCTCGCCCCGGCCCTCCGGAGCCGAAGCGATCCAGCTGCTGCTCACAACTGATTTGCTCAGCGAAGGAGTGAATCTTCAGGACGCCGACACAGTGATTCACCTCGATGTCCCGTGGACCGCGGCGCGGATGGAGCAGAGAGTCGGGCGCGTTGCGCGCATCGGGTCCGTCCACAAGAAAGTCTACGTGCACCTGGTTCGTCCGCCATCCAGCGCGGCCGCTGTCTTGAGCAGCGAGCCGACTGTAGAGCGCAAACTCACGATTGCCCACGCGGAAGAGGATATGCCGCGCAAGGTCGAGCAGCTCCGCGAGCTGCTCGCTAGTTGGCACGCCAGCTCGAGCCTGTCACAAGGTGATGATTCGGTTGTGGTCGGAGCTACAGATGCCAATGAGAATGGCTTCATCGCCGCAGTCACACTCGACGGCCGAAAGCACCTGCTGGTCGGCGCCCAACAGGATGTCAGTGATGCACTGGAAGCGCAGCTGCGCGTGTGCTCCCTGTCAGTAAATGTTGGCGCGCCGGTAAATCCGGATGCCGTTCGCGCGGCCGTAGACCTGCTCCACCGATGGAGCGCAACTCAACGCGCAGCGACGGCGGCAGGCGTGAATAGTTCCCGCGCCGGCGGTCGTCGCGAGCTGATTGCACGAATCGATATGGCGATTGAATCAGCCCCACCGCACCAGCGAAGGGCCAGACTCACACTGGCCGCGCGTGCACGCAAAGTGGTGACTGATGCTCAGTGCGCGGACGTTGAGCGCGACCTTGAGACGATGCTTCACACGGATTTGCCCAAAGAAGAATGGCTTGCCGCGGTCGCCAATCTCGACGCACAACAAGCCATTCAATCAGGACCCGAAAAAGACGGGTTTCGCATTCACGCGATTCTGCTTCTTACCGTCAGACAGCCTCGATCTCAGCCGCCGCCCGATCCAGAATGTCCTTGATCTTTTTTATCTGCTCCGCCGAACGGGTGCCGGTTTTCGCGTATACGGCGCGGCCGACATTCTTGAAGCCGCGATGCACTTCCATCATCGGCTCGCCAAAAATGCTTTGAGCGAAGTCAGCGATCTTGGAGAAGATGTCGTCGATCAGCGGCTGGTTCTCCGCGAGATGCTTTCGACCTTCCTCGGTGATCTCGTAAATCTTCTTGCCATTCTCTTCCGGCATCGCGCGCGCGTAGCCGAGATCCTCGAGCATCGTCAACGTCGGATAGACAGTGCCCGGACTCGGGGAGTACATCCCGCCGAAACGATCTTCTATCTCCTTGATGATCTCGTAGCCGTGTCTTGGCTTTTCATCGAGCAGGCGCAGAATGACGAACTTGAGATGGCCCTGATCGAACATCCTGCCACCGCCAAACGGACCGCCGCGACTTCTTCCACGTCCAGGCCACCCACCCCAGAACGCACCGGTATCAAATCCCCAATTTTCCGGGCGTCCAGCGAATGCCCAGGCGAAGCCAGGGCCGCAGTTGCTACCAATTCCACCACCGGGTCCAAATCTCCATTCGCGCATCGAACGGCCTCCGAGCCCACCGTATCGAGCCAGCGAGGCGCCACTCAGCGTCTCAGATAGTACTGGCGATATATCGGTACGGCGAGAAGCTATATCTGGCGATATATCGGCGCAATCCCCAACCTCCGGCCACTGTCCGAGAAAGCGCCAGAAACTAGCGCGCAAGTTCAAGCTGGAAATGGACTTACCTCACTGGCCAGCATGGGGTTAGCCGGGCTTGCATCTTGCCGAAATCTCAGCGTTATGATCGCTGAGCCCCGCAATCTCACGCTGCTGATCCTTTCGATCGCGGTCGTGCTGTCCGGCGCATACGCCGTCATCGAGATCGCGCGAAGAGTCCGATTTCATGAGGGACGTCGTCGCTATCGCTGGACATATCTCGGCGCGCTCGCATTCGCGCTGACGGTGTGGGCTGCCGATCTCACCGGGACGCTGGCGTTGAGTCCAACGTGGCCGATCTGGTTCAGCACTCTCTTCGTCATCGCGTCCGCCGTCGCGGCACTCATCGCAGGCAGCGCTGTCTTTTTCGCGATCTATCGAACCGAACGAAATAACACGCTGACTGCTCTCGCGCTTATGGTTGCGATCGCCGCGATCGGAGGCACCCATTACGCGACCTACATGGGAACGCGCAGCAGCATCGCCGCTGCTGATGCGACCGAAGTTCTTCTCACCGGCAGCTTCGCGCTTGGCCTGATCGTTTCGATTCTTAGCATCGTTTTGCTAGCAGGTGCGGCAGCATCAACGCGCTTCGAACGGTGGAGCATCGCAACCCGCAGCAGATTCGAAAGCCTGCTCGAGCTCGCGCCACAAATAGTCTGGTTCGCCGAGTCGGACGGCCGCATCACCTACTGCAACCAGTACTGGTACAACTTCACGGGCATGTCGACGGGTGAGACGCTTGGCGATGGCTGGGTCAATGCGCTCCATCCCGATGACCGCGATTCGGTTCTGCTCGGCTGGGCAAACGCGGTAAAGGCTGGAGAGGATTATGAGAGCGAGCTGAGACTTCGTTCCGTCGAAGGGGAGTACTGCTGGTTTCTCGTGCGCAGTCGCCCGAGTCGGGACGAATCAGGAAAGATCGATTCCTGGCTGGGCATCGCAGTCGACATCGAGGAGCGGAAGCACGCGGAAGAGGAAGCGCTCGCGGCCAGTCAGGCGAAATCGGAGTTCCTCGCCAGTATGAGTCACGAGCTGCGCACCCCACTCAACGCCATTGGTGGCTACGCTGAGCTGCTCGCTCTCGGTGTCCGGGGCTCGCTCAACGCGGATCAGGCGCAGGACATCGCTCGCATCAGACGAAGTCAGAAGCATCTGCTCACGCTGATCAACGACGTTCTGAATTTCGCCAAGGTCGACGCGGGCCAGGCGGAGTATCGAATGACGGCGGTCCCCATCGATGAGGCGCTCAAGGACACCGAATCGATGATTGCACCGCAGATTCTGGCGAAGGGACTCAGATACGCGTACAAGGGCGCGGGCAGAACGGAAGCCGTGCTCGCCGATCCGGAGAAGATGCAGCAGATAGTGCTGAATCTCCTCAGCAACGCGGTGAAGTTCACCGAGACCGGCGGCTCAATCACGATGTCCGCCACACCCCGTGGTCAGTGCATCGAGATCGCCGTTAAGGACACGGGTGTGGGCATCCCGGAGGAGAAAGTCGACAAGGTTTTCGACCCGTTCGTCCAGGCAGGTCGCCAGCTGAATCAGCCCGCACAGGGCATCGGACTCGGCCTCGCCATCAGCCGCGATCTCGCGCGAGCGATGAATGGTGAGATCGTCCTCGACAGCGCGGTCGGCAAAGGATCGACGTTCACTCTCACATTGCCGCGCGCGCCACGTATGGATCCCGCCGACGTTGCCGCCGCAACCGCTGCCGCACTTGGCGATGGCGGACTGCCTCGCCCTGACGGTAGTGAGCTAGCCGACCGCTCTCTTCAGGAAGCTGCGCATACCTAGCACCCAGAAAAGCGCCGTAATCGCGATAAGAGCAACTACGACGATCGGCAGTGTCATGTGTGGCGACGCTGGAGTCAGCGCTCCACGCATTCCCTCGGCGACGTAGACGAGTGGGTTGATCAGGACCGCGTACTTCATGACGGGTACGGTGCTCAATCCCTGCCACGGATAATACGCGCAGCCAAAGAAAATCATCGGCGCCAGTATGACGCCGAACATCAAGCCAATCTGTTGGGGCTGAATGGCGGTGCCGAGGAAAAGTCCCAGCGACGAGAACGCGGCGGCACCGAGAATGGTGATGAGGAGCACACTCCCGAAATGCGCAAAGGTGAGATTCGGGATGGTGCCCATGATCAGTCTCGCCACCGGCAGAACGAATAGGGCCGACACGATTCCCTGGAGCACACCTGAAACAATTTTCTCTGCGGCGACGAGGATGATCGGCACCGGAGCAAGTAAGCGATCTTCGATCTCTTTCGTCCAGCCAAAGTCCTGCACCATCGGCAGCGCGACTGACTGAATGCTGGAGAAAGTGAGACTGATTGCCAGCACACCCGGGAGCAATGCAGTAGTGTAGCCGCGGCCCATGAACCCCATCCGCGGCAGCAGATAACCGAACACGATCACGAACATCAACGGCTGCAGCGTTGTGCGCAGCAGGAAGAACGGCAGCTCGCGCCGAGCGACCCGCATATCGCGGCGCAAAAGCGCAAAGAAAACCGAAGACGCCGGGACTTCCGCGCGCTGTTCTCCAAGGATCGCCGTCGTCATTCAGCGACCGCTTCCCACTTCCCGCATCATCCCAACTTCCTCCCCGTCAGCGATACGAAAAGCGTCTCCAGACTCGGCGGTAAGAGATGTATGTCCGTCACGGTCCTACCCGCTGTCTCCGCTGCTTCGATCAGCGCCGGCAGAATCTGACCACCACGAGTGCTGTGCGCGCGGAGCAGACCATCGCGCGCTTCGACCCTGCTGACACCGTTGATCGTTTCCGCAATTTCCGCGGTTGGCGCTGAATCGCCGTCGAGCACGAGCTCGATCAACGTTCCACCCGGCGCTTTCGCTTTCAGTGCCCGCGGAGTGTCGAGTGCGAGCAGCTTGCCTTGATCGATGATCGCGAGCCGGTCACACAGGCGGTCGGCCTCATCCATGTAGTGCGTGGTCATGACGATGGTGCGACCGCGATTGTGCATGTCGCGCAGGATATCCCACAAGCCAAGTCGCGCCTGAGGGTCGAGACCGACTGTCGGCTCGTCGAGGAAGATGATGTCGGGCTCGTGCATCAGCGCGCGCACGATCATTAGACGCTGCTGCTGCCCGCCCGAGAGCTCGGTCAGCTTGGCGTTTGACTTGTCCGACAAGCCGAGTCGCTCAAGCAGCTCATACGCGCGTTTAGTGGCAATGTCGGTCGGAATGCCAAAGTACGCGGCATGGAACTGCAGGTTCTCCAGAACGTCGAGACTGAGATCTGCATTCGGGCGCTGAGGCACCACGCCGATCGTCTGCCGAACGCGGACAGAATCCGAGACGACGTCACACCCGGCCACGAACGCTTTGCCCGAGGTTGGCAAAACTCGCGTTGTAAGAATCCCGATCGCGGTGGTTTTGCCCGCACCGTTCGGACCCAGCAACCCGAAGAATTCGCCGGCCGCGATATCGAGATCGAGCGACTCGAGCGCTACGACGTCACCAGCCGGCGGCGCCGTGGTACCTGGCGGCGCCCAGCGCGCGCTGTGAGTGCTGCCACCTTTTGCCTTGCCGCTGCCCTTGTAAACCTTGCGCAGCGCGCGCATTTCGATCGCATTCACTTCTTCGGCTTGTTCCGCTCGACGTTGTAGATGAAGTCCTGCAAAGCGGAATTGAAGCTAGCGGGTTGAGCGAAGTGAGCGCCATGTCCCGCGTTCGGTATCACGACTTTCTTCGCGCCCGGTATCCAATGCGCGAGCGAGTCGGCCGCCACTGCGATGAACGGAGCCTCGTGATCTCCGACGATTACCAGCGTCGGGACTCGTAGCCGTCTTATTTGTTCGATCGTCGGCTCCGGGACGCGACGCGATTCTGGCTGTGGATCCAGCAAGTCCTTTCCCGAGTAGCTGGCCCACAGGCGGCGATAGCGTTCACTAATGTCGTTTCGGCCAGGAGGTATCCAGGCAATCGGACTCGAGAGCAGGAGTTTGCCGACTGAGTCGAGACCGTTTTTCTGCGCTACACTCGGGAGAGACGAGAAAAACTGATCCACTTCCGGCGGCCTCGGGAATCCTTCCGGGAATGCGCCGTAAAGCACGAGGCCGGCGACACGCTGCGGGTACGCCGCTGCGAATCGCAGCGCCACATCACCACCGCGGGAATGACCAACGAGGTACGCCTTCGGGATGTGCAGGGCTTCCAGCAGCAACAGGATGTCCTGTGGATCGGCTGATTGGTCCGAGCGTCCTGTCGATCTGCCCGATCCGCGTCGGTCCAGGCGCACTATGCGAAACTGACTCTTCAGCGCCGCTACCTGATCATCCCAGACACTCATGTTGTGAGTCCAGCCGTGGATGAAAACCACCGGCGCTCCGCGCCCGCTCACGTCGTAGTTGATCAGAGCATCGCCGACATTGATTGTGCGCTGCTGTTGCGCAGCGCCAACCCGCGCGCACAAGACAATCAGAATCAGGAGCCGCGTTGCCTTCAGCATGTCGCCTCCCGGGGAATGGTTTCCTAAACCATCAGGCGCCGATCGGATGCCACGTCGTCTTGAACTCGATGAAGTCTCGAATCTCGTAGGCGCCCTGCACTCGCGCATCCAGCCAATCGATGCCGTCACGCTTCCGGGCCCGTACTCGTTTGATGCTCTCGGCGGCGCCCAGCTGGAGCTGTTTTTTCTCTTCCTGATCGACGATCGCGCTCACGCCACGGATGTGGGTGTGCGTGGCGAACGTCGGTACGAGCTCCTTTCTGAATCCGGTGAGAATATTGACAACGCCTCCCGGCAGGTCGGAAACGGCGAGCTGCTCGCCAAGCACGATTGCAGGATATGGAAACTCCTGCGACGCGAGGCAGACGCAGGTGTTCCCCGCCACGATCACCGGAGCGATCTGGCTAATGAGTCCGAGCAGCGGCGCTGCATCGTCGGCGATGATGCCGATGATTCCCATCGGCTCGGCGACCGTGAAATTGAAAAATGGTCCAGCGACAGGATTGGTATTGCCAAGCACCTGCTCGTACTTGTCAGACCAGCCCGCGTAATAGATCAGGCGATCGACGCTGGCAGTGACTTCGTTGGCGGCGGCAGCTTTGCTCGCCGCACCGGAGATCACGAGCGCATCCGCCATCTCCGCACTGCGCGACTCGAGCATCTCACCAAGGCGGTAGAGAATCTGCCCGCGATTGTAGGGAGTACGCTGCGCCCAATCCGGTCCCGCCTTCGCCGCCGCCTCGACCGCATTGCGGAGATCCTTCCGGGTGCACTGCGGAATATTGCCGAGCAATCTCGTTTCCGCGGTGCCGCTCGCCGCTACCCGCTTACTGCCGCCCGCTTCCCGCTTCCCGCCTTTCGCCTCGCGCACTGGAAACACCCGCCCGCTCTCCGAGCGAATGAACTGCCCGCCGACGTAGACCTTCGGAGTCTTGGTTACTGGAATGCGCGCCATCTCAGACCACCTTCCCGTAATCCATCAAACCCTGCCGTCCGCCTTCGCGACCGAAACCCGACTCCTTGTAGCCGCCGAACGGCGATGACGGATCGAACTTGTTGAAGGTGTTTGCCCAGACGACGCCCGCTTTGAGCAGTGTGCTCATCTTCAGAATTCGCGATCCCTTGTCCGTCCAGACGCCGGCCGACAATCCGTACATCGTGTTGTTGGCTTTCTCGACCGCCTCTTCGAGCGTGCGGAACGTCAGCACGCTGAGCACCGGTCCGAAGATTTCTTCGCGCGCGATGCGATGACTCTGTGTCACGCCGGTGAACACAGTTGGCTTGAAGTAGAATCCGCGACCCGGCAGTGTGCACGCCGACGATTGGTACATCTCCGCGCCCGCCGTCACGCCTGAATCGACCAGCTCGCAAATCCTGTCCAGCTGCGCCTTCGAGTTGATCGCGCCGACGTCCGTGTTCTTGTCGAGCGGATTCCCAACCCGCAGAACGTCGATGCGATTTCGCAGCTTGGCGACGAACATCTCTGCGATCGATTCCTGCACCAGCAGGCGACTGCCCGCGCAGCACACGTGGCCCTGGTTGAAGAAAATCCCGTTGACCACTCCCTCGACCGCCTGGTCTACCGGCGAATCGTCGAATACGATGTTCGCTGCTTTGCCGCCCAGCTCGAGAGTGAGTTTCTTGTCGGTGCCGGCGAGTTGGCGCATGATGATCTTGCCGACCTCCGTCGACCCCGTAAACGCGATCTTGGCGGCGGTCGGATTGGTCACCACCGCAGCGCCCGTCTCACCGGCGCCGCAGACAATGTTCACGACACCTGGGGGCAGCTCCGCCTCCTGCAACAGCTCCGCAAACTTGAGCGCCGTCACCGACGTCGTTTCGGCGGGCTTTAATACGACGGTGTTCCCGACCGCGAGAGCGGGCGCGATCTTCCACGCCAGCATCAGCAGCGGGAAATTCCACGGGATCACCTGACCGACGACGCCGAGCGGGGCGATCGTGGCGCCCGGGACAGCGTACTCGAGCTTGTCCGCCCAGCCTGCGTGATAGAAGAAGTGCGCTGCCGTCATCGGCACGTCGAAGTCGCGCGATTCCTTGATCGGCTTGCCGCCATCCATCGTTTCGGCGACGGCGAACTCGCGCGCGCGATCCTGAATCAGGCGCGCGATGCGGTACAGGTATTTTCCGCGCTCACTCGCCGGTAGTCTGCTCCACGGCCCGAACGCTTTCTGCGCCGCCTGATAGGCGGCGTCGACGTCGGACTGATTTGCCAACCCGATTTCCGCGAGCGTTTCCTCGGTCGCCGGGTTTATCGACGGAAAGTACTTGCCGGACTTCGGCGCTACGAATTTTCCATTGATGAAAAGATCGTAGCGCGATTTGAGTCGGGGATCTGCGGTCTCCGGCGCCGGATCGTATTGCCAGAGATCGCCGAAAATCAGCTGCGGTATCGAGCTGCTTCCTGCCTGTCCCCTGCTGACGGGCCTGGTTGATGTCATCAGTAGCTCTCCGCAGCCTCAGTGAAGTAGTAAGGAGCCTGATACGCTCCCGTCTTTTCTTTCTCGATTTGTCGCAGCAGGTCGTTGAGGAGCGAGCTCGCGCCAAAGCGATAGCGTGACGAGTTGAGCCACGCGTCACCCAGCGTCTCCTTCACTGCTACGAGATAGTGCAACGCCTGCTTGGCGGTTCTGATCCCACCCGCGGGCTTCATTCCGATTGGAATTCCCGTCGCGAGATAGAAATCACGAATCGCCTCGATCATCACCTGTGTATTCGCGAGTGTGGCACTCCCCGAAGCCTTGCCCGTGCTGGTCTTTATGAAGTCGCCCGGTCGGATCACCTGCATCGCGAGGAACGAGGCCGCACGCACGTTGTCATAAGTGTCGAGCTCGCTGACTTCGAGGATGACTTTGAGCTGGGCGTCGCCGCACGCCTCGACCACTGCGCTGATCTCGTCCTGAACGGCGCTGAACTCGCCGGCCAGGAAAAGTCCACGGTTGATCACCATGTCGATCTCATCGGCGCCGTCACCAACTGCGGTGCGCACCTCGCTGAGCCGGAGCTCGAGTGGGCTCTGCCCCGAAGGAAATGCAGTCGCGACCGATGCAACCTTGATCGGCGTATCTGCCAGCCAGCGCGCCGCGTGCTTTACCAGAAATGGATAGATGCAGACCGCCGCTACCGGCGGAATGTCCGGATCAGCGCTTGGGCGTCTCGCTTTCTGACATAAAGACGCGACTTTACCCGGCGTATCCTTGCCCTCGAGGGTCGTGAGATCGACCATCGACACTGCCGTCTTCAGACCCCAGACCTTGGAGCCCTTCTTGATGCTGCGCGTTGTGAACTTGGCGACGCGCTCCTCGATACCGACCTGATCGACGGTACCGATCTCGTCGAACAGTTTGTTGAAGCTGGAGCGAATTGTCGCAGTAGTAGCCATGGTTCTAATATTGTCTGCCGACTCAGGCATTACCAGTTTACTTTGGCATAATGGCCGACTCACGCCCGTACGCTGTTCTGTTCGACCTCGACGGCACTCTCGTCGATTCGATCGCTCTACTGCTCGCGTCAATGCGGCACACCTTTCACGGCCGTACGCGCCAGCCAACCGACGCCGAGTGGATCGAGGGCATCGGCACACCATTGCCCAAGCAGCTTACCCCCTACGTTGAGTCCGACGAGGATCGTGAGCGGCTCGTGAACCGTTATCGCACGTTCCAGGTCGAGAACCACGACAAGCTGATGGCCCGCTACGAAGGCGTGATCGACACCCTAGCACTGCTATATCAGCGCGGTCACCCGATGGCGATCGTCACCAGCAAAGGCAACGCGATGATGGAGCGCGGCCTGAAATTCATAGGCGCTGACGACTACATAGAAGTCGCGATCGGGTACGACTCCGTCCACATTCACAAACCGGATCCTTACCCGGTGAAAGCCGCGCTCGAAAAGCTCGAGTACTCGGCGGATGAAGCGGTATTCGTTGGCGATTCACCACACGATGTAAAGTCGGGCAACTCCGCCGGCGTGATCACCATTGCGGCTCTGTGGGGACCGTTCACGAAATCCCAACTGGCTCCGTTCAATCCGACCCACTTCCTCGACGACATCAAACAACTGCCGCCGCTTTTGGATCGAATAGCGAGCACCTCCCGCCATTAGCGGGGTAATATATTTCGCACGTTTGACTTCTTAGGAGTTACTCAATGGGTGTTTCGTATCAGACTGGGACTCTAGTCCGGACCGGCGAAGAAAGAGCGACGCTCGTTCGGCGCACTTACGCGCTGGTTCTGGTAAGTGTGATTGTGACGATGGTGGGTGCCTCGTTCGCCCTGTCGCAACCGCAGCTGCTCCAGGCTGTCATAGACCATCCGTGGCTCTCCCTCATTGCCGCGTTCGTGCCGCTTTTCGCAGCCTCCGCGAAGAAGACCGATTTCCCATTCAACATCGGTCTCGTTCTGGTTTTCAACTTCGTTATGGGCGTGATCATCGCCCCTGCACTCTACTTTTACGGTAGATCGCAGCCCGGTCTGATCGGACAGGCCGCCTTCCTCACCCTCGGCGCCTTCGGCATCCTGACGCTGTACGCGTTTGTGAGCCGACGCGATTTCAGCGCGTGGGGCAGTTTCCTGATGGTAGGCCTGTTCGTGCTTATCGGGACGACGCTGCTGAACCTGTTTTTCCAGAGCACAGCCATCGACCTCTGGCTGGCGTCCGTGACGGTACTTCTCTTCAGCGGCCTGCTGGTCTTCGACACCTGGCGCCTGCGCAACTTCTACGGTCCCGATGAGTACGTCGGCGCCGCCGTGCAGATCTATCTCGACCTGCTCAACATTTTTATGGCGATACTGCGCGTGATGGGGAATCGCAGGAACTGAGGACTGCGGACTTACCTGCTAACTACCTCGCTATTAGCTGATAGCAGCACGCTGGTAGCTAATCGCTGCCTGCAACGGGACAGGTCGCGAGGATTCTTAGGAAAGGCGAGTTGTGAGCAAAAAGGCGACGGAGGTTTGTCCCGTCGCCTGCAGCGGACAGCTATCAGCGTGCTGCTATCAGCGACTAGCGAGGTAGTTCGCTTTTAGGTCCTCAGTTGGCCTTGTCCGCAACCCTCTCCATCTGCTTCGCAAGATCAAGATCGTTTTGCGTGATGCCGCCGGCTGAGTGCGTGCTCAAAGAGCACACTATCTTGGTGTAGCGTATATCGAGATCCGGGTGGTGGTCGGCGGCCTCGGCCGCCTTCGCGACTGCGACAACGAAATCGATTCCGGCCATGAAGGTCCGGAACTGGTAAGTCTTCGTGATCACATCCCCACGCCGGCTCCAGCCCGGTAGGTTTCCGAGCTCACGCTGAATTGCAATGTCGGATAAACGATCAGCCATCGATATACCGCCGGGCGTGAAAGACAGGGAGTCCAAGATACGTTTGCATAGGCGACGCGCAATTGCTGCGTTGGCAGCCATTATCGGCGCAGCATGGTTGCCAAGTGGATCGTCGGCGCAACAGCTATCACCACTATCTGCAACTTCCAGTCAACCGAGCGGCTATTGGTCCAAACTCGCCTTCGGATTTGGAATCAGCCTCCTCGCCCATGAGAGCGCGCACGTTCTGAGCGCTCTCGCAATGGGATTCCATCCCTCACTCGGCTTCGACCACGGCCGGCCCACGGTCTACTCCGGAATCGACAGCCAGAAGTATCCGCACAAGCAGTTCATTTTCTCGGCATCCGGTCTCACCACTCAGGCTCTGATCGACGAATTGATTCTCGACATCCCGCACTCTCGCGGCAGCGCGATCGAGCGCGGCATCCTCGCCGGGGGAATCGGCACGACGCTCTTCTATATCACCATCGGGCGCAACGGCTCGGTGAGCGACGTCAGCTTCATGTCGCGAACGTCGCACATGTCCAAGACCCAGATCTCGCTGATCTTCGGCGGAGTCAACGCCATTCATGCCTTCAGAATCTCGCGCGATCCCGCATACGATCATTTCTTCGTCGGGCCTTCTGAGAATGGGATCCGAGTAGGGCTGAAGTTTTAGGACCAGCCGGCAGCAAACTACAAACGGAAGACGACCTGCCGGCAGCTCATCAGCCCGGGAGCTGGCAGCCCCGAGCCGATTCGGAAACGCGGGGCTCGCGGCCGCCGGCTCGCTGGCTGTTGGGCAGCGGGCAGGTCGTCTTCCGTTTGTAGTTTGCTGCCGGCTGGATCTTTCTGTTTCTAGTTTCTCTGTTTCGGTTTATATTCGGGGTATGGCCAAGCTCCATGACCCAGGCCTTTTCGGCGAAGCTTACGAGCGCCAATCCCGTCAACTCCCGATCATCGGCGAGCAGAAGGATATCCGCTACTACGCGTCGCCGGCGAAGAGCGTGCTCAATGGGCCAGAGACAACCGGCATGGGTTTCTGGTCGATCAATCCGTACATCGGTTGCGCGTTCGGATGCGCTTACTGCTACGCGCGCTACACCCATCGCTGGGTGATGGAGAGAGCCGCGGACGATCACAAGATGGTCCAGGAGCTGGGAGAGGCGTACAACAAACTCCCGCCGTGGCTCGCGTTCGAGCGGAACATCTTCGTCAAGAAAAACGCGCCCGAGGTTTTGAGCAGAACTCTACGCTTCGGGAGTGATCGACATCTGCGCCTGCTCGAGGGCGAGACCATCGTCATCGGCACCGCCACCGATCCCTATCAACCCGCCGAGCGAAGATTCAAAATCACCCGCGGAATATTGGAAGTTCTCGCCGAACACCCCGGATTGTCGGTAACGATCATTTCCAAGAGTCCGCTGATTACACGCGACATCGATCTGCTGTCGCGCATCAATCGGCACTCGGATCTCTCGATTCACATTTCGCTGATCACGCTCGACCGCGATCTCGCACGTCGTATCGAGCCCCGCGCGCCGACACCCGAATCACGAGTGCGCGCGCTGTCACGACTGCGCGAAGCCGGCATCGAGGCGGGCATCAACTGCATGCCGGTTCTGCCCGGGATCACCGACAATCCGTCGGATCTGGAGGCCCTGGTGAAACGCGTCGCGGAAGCCGGCGCGACGTACGTCGGTGCTTGCGCGGTGAGACTCAAGCCAGCGGCGAAGAAACGCTATCTGCCTTTCATCGAGCAGGAGTTCCCGCACCTCGCCGAGCGTTACCGGAATACGTACGGCAACAGCGCTTATGCCGGCGAAAAATATCGCGAAGGGCTGGCGCGGTTCTTCGACAAGATCACCGCGAAGTACGGAGTGCGCGGCTGGTCAGCGCGTGACGATGAAGACGAAGGGGACGAGGCGCTTGGTGCGCTCGTCCCCTCGATCCAACTCAAGTTCGAGTTGTAAGGCGAACTACGAGATGATCAGCCAGTCTTTTTAGCTGCTCTCTTGTGTGCCTTCGCGGCCGACGCGTGTTCCTTGCGCTCGGTCTTCATGCTCTCGCCTTCTGCTGCCGCTTCCGTCCCCATGCCACCACCGGCGCTGGCGGTGCCGCCCGCTGGTGCTGCCGGCGGATTGTCGTTCGGCCCGAAGCCAATGTTCATCGCCTGAAGCAGCGCGGCCGCATTGTTCGCAGAGTTGAACTTCTTTGCGCACGTCGCGATCGCGCGACGCGTCTGCGGACCATAGTGGCCGTCAACGTTCGTCACTCCGCATCCCTGGTCACGGAGCTCCTGCTGCAGTGCGAGGAACTGGATTCGGTTGAGGCCAGCCTGAGCAGAAGCCAGGGCTGGCACAGCCATTAACGCGATTACAGCGATGGTCTTCTTCATACCTAAAACGCCTCCGATCAGGATTGGTCTCTACTTAAACAGTAAAGAGTTGCCGTGTAGTTGCAAGGTCTACGCCGGTTGCAAAACTCTCGCAGCAATGTCTACGCCGCACTTTGAGATTTCGCTGCTGAAATTGACAAAAAAAACGCCCGGCTTTCAAGAAGCCGGGCGTTTTTGCTCAGGAGAAAAACGGAGTTTTAACGAAGAGCCTGGATGATCAGGGCTCCCACTGCCAGCACTGCGACGGCGATTGCGATCGCGGCGACCGGCGTGATCTGCTGCTGCTTCCACCAGCTGTTGGCGGTGCCAGGCGTATCCGGCAGCGATGCCATGATCCGCTGCTGTACACCGACCGGAGTCACGCGCCGACGAAGCATCTCGCTCTCGGCGTTGATCCGCGTCCAAAGCTCTACCTTCGACTTGCCCTCAACTTCGCTGGCGCGCATGACATCGACTTCACCGTCGAGCCAATCGTGCAGCAAGCTGTGCGCGGTCGAAGATCCACTGAGGGGAACTTCGCGGTCGTAGAGCGGCTCAGCGGGCTTGTTGTTGTCCCGTCTGATGCCCTGCTCGCGACCAGTGATTTTGTCGTTTCTTTCGAACCCAGCGTCATCGAACATCATGCGTACTTCTCCTCGAGCAGTTGTTGGAGCGCCTCTCGCGCCCGATGCACTCGCATCTTTAGCGCGCCAACCGTTGTTTCCAGTAACAGCGCCATCTCTTCGTACGACCTACCCTCGACGTGCTTCATCACGAACGCTTCACGCAGCGAGGGAGCCAACCGTGCAAGTGCAACTTGTAGATCAGTCCGCAGCTCATTGCGGTCCATCTCTTCTTCTGGCGTCGAGTAGGTCGAGGGCTGATCGTCCTCGTCATAACTCACGTGCGTTCGCCGTATGTTTTTAAGCCAATCTTTGCAGCTATTTGCGACGATTCGGAAAACCCAGGCATCGAATCGACCGCGAACTTCGCCTAGATGCTGATAGGCTTTAATAAAAGACGCTTGGAGTATGTCTTCCGCCACATCCGGACTTCCGGTCATCCCAAGTGCATGTCGGTACAAGGGATCGCTGTAGCGAGTGATCAGTATGCCGAACGAATCCTTGTGACCGGCCAGGACCTTCGAGATAACCTCCTGATCGGCATCGACTTGCGGCACTCCATCGGCCGGGTTCGAACCCCCCGAACCTAGCCCCTGGGCACCCTGATTTTGCAGCGGTGTGGCTGTCATTTTCACCTGCCTAGTGTAACCCCTTTGCCACCGCCTGTATAGGGTCAACTGGCGCTGGGATAACACCTTATCACCGTTACAAGGCACTGACGATCGACCGTTCGTGGAAGCAACCGAGTTCTACCGAAGACGCACCACGTAGAGGTGCTCCTGGGCAAAATCCCGGTGGTATTTCCGACCCTCGTGATCGCTGTCGGCCCGGTACCGGCGGTAGCGTTGGGTAAAGTGGGAAACCCTGCCGTCGAGAGCTGCTTTCTTCAGCAGAGACTCCAGAATTTCCGGCTCGAGATGGCCCTCCGAGTTGAAGCTCACCAGCGCATTACGCGCACCACTCTCCGACAAAAGTCCTGCAAACAACTTCTGAACCCGGCGTCCGTGAGACCACTGGCTCCGGCCCTCGTCGCCAGCAAGTAGTCCCACCTTGCCGCGGATCGCCGGCTCGCCCTCCGACCAACCCCGCGCCAGGATTTCGGGGATGTGATAGTAGGCAACGTACTGTCGCGAATTGTACGGCGGATCGATGTAGATAAGATCGATTTCACCGATCGCCCGCGCTGCCTCCGCCGCGTCCATCAGATGAGCGACCGCGGGCCTGCCCTTGACCGGCGGATCGACGCTGATCGAAAATGCGCGCTTCGCGTTCGGCTGCCAGCGCTTCATGTACGACGCGTACACCCCAGTCGTATTCGCAACACGATCCGCGCCTTCGATGATCCCCGCCAGCAGTAGATAGTAGGCGTCTTCGTCGACCGCGCCCGCCTTTCGCCAGCGCTCGAGCTCTTCGCGCGCCGCATCGATCCGCGCCGCGTTCTCGACGGTGAAGTACATCCTGCCCGCGCTTGCCGCTCCACCGGCCGGTGTGAAGTGAGTGCTGATGAAACCCTCGCGAGGCACAACGTGCGATAGTTCACCCGCCTTCTCGTCGAGCGATGGTTCGGCCCGATCGGCAACCACGTACGCGCGCTGAAACACGTAGGACGACATCAGCAGGTCGCTACTATATACCTGCCAGCCCTTCTCCTTCAGCGCGCGGCTGACGCTGGCGGTACCGGCAAACGCATCGTGAACTGCGCCCGCTTCGATTCCCTCCCTTTCGAGCGTGCGCAGGATGAACGGAAGTAGACGCGTCTTGTTGCCGATGTACCTCATGATGCAAAAGGGGCGAGGTTGTTCGCCTCGCCCCTCGAATACGATGTTAAGCGGCTATCACGGACAAACCTGCGCCGGTGTCATAACCGGCTGCGTCACGCCAGGAATAGCAAAGGAGTACGTCGAGTTCAGCGCAGCCGCTGCAGCGTTCGACATCTCCTGGTAGCCCGACGAGTTGGGGTGAACGCCATCGAGGCTCGTGTATTGACCGTAGGGAAGCGTGCACGTCAGCAACTTGCTGAGACTGAACGGCCCGCGCGCGGCAACCCACTGCGCCCATACCGTCGCGAAGTCTACGTACGCCCAACCATTTTGCTGTGCAACTGCCTGGATGTGGCTGTTCATTCCATCGATGAGCGCGTTCACTGTCTGCACGTCGGCCGGCGTCAGAATGTTGTCCTGTGTACCGGGCTGGTCGGTGCAGCTGAAGTTCTGCGGCTGACCGGTTGCCTGCGCAGCGCCGACTGCGTTGATCACCTTGATCGGAACGAAAATCGAATTTGCACTTCCCTGGCAATCGGCGTTGATGATCACGCCAAACGCCTGGAACTCTGCTCGATCCTGATATAGCTCGTCACCAGTTCGGATCGACACGAATCCGGTCGTTTTTGGAACCCCCGCAAGCAACGCCTTGGCGCCGGTTTTTTTCACGCTGTCGATCAGCTGATCATAGACTGGCTGCCAGACTGCGTTCGGCACGAAAGTGCCCGTCGCGGCTGCTCCACGATATCCCGCCTTGGGGAACAGCAGTCCCGATGCAACGCCCAGCACTTCGTTCGCTCCGAGCTCCACCGAGACGAGCGTTGGTTTCTGCTGCATCATCGCGGTGACTTGAGTCGTCTTCGGCGGTAGTACCAGTCGATATTGACGGCGACGCTTGACGCCTTCAACGGACGCGGTCTCAGGCGTGACGTAAAGTGCATCGTAAGTGTTCGCGCCGTCGATCGCGACGTCGTTCGCTGGGAGAGTGATCGTGCCGAAAAGTGCGCACGTCGTATCCGGAATGCTCTTGGTTTGATCGGATCCCGTACCGCTCGCAGGAATTCCACTCAGGCGTCTGTTGAACTGCAAAGGCGCGATGAGAGGCGAGAAGCAACCCGGCGGTGCCACCAGCGGCTGCGTGTACGATGCGAAGGCCTGGTGAGCGAGCAGCGCAGTCCAATCGTGCTGCTGGCTGAAATAAACGACACCGTCAGACTGGACGCCCATACTGAGGCTGGTGCCGATCGCGACATACTTGCTGAACGCCTCCTGTCCGGCCGGTCCTGTTGTCCTGTCCTCACTGCAGGCGACAAGGGCTATAGATGCAAGTGCGATAGCGGAGAGAGACCACGTACGCTTCATAACTCGTCCTTAAAGAATGGAAACAAAGTCTGTGGTGGGGCCGGAAACAGGCGGCTGATAATATCTGTTATGGGGTAAAGGCGCGCCACCCCAGCTTCCGGATCGAGTCGCCGTGCTCGTCGAGCCGAGGCGGTGGAGTTCTCACCGCTCCGGGCACACTCGGCGGCACCCCGGTCAGAGCGTCCGATTTCGTACCGCGCAGCGCTTCTTGTACACTTCGCACCAAACCGCACGGGACGTTCGCCGCCGTGAGCCGATCGATCCAGTGCCGCGCACTTTTCTCCCGAGCGCGCGCTTCGATGGCGCTTACCACCCGCTCGCGGTTTGCAACGCGACCCGCATTGGTCGCCAACGCACTATCGCCGGCAATGTCGTACAGGTCGAGCGCTTTAGCGCACTGCTGCCATTGCGCGTCGCTGCCAACGGCGATCACGAACGGCCGATCTGCCGCTTCGAACAGCTGATAAGGAACAAGGTTCGGATGCGCATTGCCCCAACGCCCTGCGTCCTCGCCTGATACGAGAACATTCTGCGCGACGTTCACCAGCGCCGCGACCGCGCTCGCCTCGAGCGAGATGGCGATTTTCCTCCGTGAGGTGCCCGCCGTACCAGAGGATCGTTCCGCGACTGCAGCGAGGATCGCGATCGCGGCGTCTTTGCCGGCGACGACATCGGCGAGCGCTACACCCACCTTCATCGGCGCTCCGTCGGGCTCTCCCGTGATCGACATCCAGCCGCTTTCGGCCTGGACGACAAAATCGTAGCCGGGTCGCGAGCTCTCTTCGCCGAAGCCCGAGATCGTGCACCAGATCAAGGACTGATTTTTCTTCAGCTGCTCGTCGGCATCCACCCCGAGCCTGCGAAGCGATCCAGGCAGAAAATTCTCCAGCACGACGTCGGCGCCCGCGATCAGGCTCAGCACGAGGTCTCGATCCGAATCGGTCGATAAATCCGCGGCGATGCTTTTCTTGTTCCGATTTACGGAAAGGAAGTAGGCGCTCTGGCCTGTTTGATCGAAGGGCGGTCCCCAACCCCGGGTTTCGTCGCCCGAGCCCGGGCGCTCCACCTTGATGACATCAGCGCCCAGATCAGCGAGGATCATTGAGCAAAACGGGCCAGCCAGTACCCTGCTCAGGTCGAGCACTCGAAGCTTCAATGCAGTCGCAGCTCTTGGTATACTGTCTTCATCTTGTCGTTATACAGTGCTTAATTGTAGCCGATATTGTCGAAATCAGGATGGCGAAAGCACTGCAACAGCCTACCTTGTTTTAGTGACGAAAAATCATATACTTAGCGCCGTTCAGCCCGGACGGGCATCGAACAAAACATCTGTGATTAGAGGCCGTCGTCAGCACCACCTATTCGCTGGACGGAGCCCATATAATGATTGACAAGGAGAAGCCAGCAGTGGCTACCACCGCTACCCCCGTACCTGCCGCCGCTACTGGAACCGCAGCGCCCACGGTCCCACCGCCACCGAAGCGGAGCCCCGGCCACCGCGGAGCTGATGTAAAAGATACCGTCGCCGAGATGGCGGCGAAGGCTCAGGAAATCAGCATGGAGGCAGGCAGCAAAATGGCCGCCGCCATGAAAGACGTCATCGGCGCCGCTGCCGGACTCACCGGTTTCGTCATCGAGAGCGCGCGCGATCTTCTTCAGTACATGGTCCGTCGCGGTCAGATGACCCAGGAAGAAGCAGACAAGCTGATGCGCGAAGTCGAAGCATCGCATGCCAAGCGGAAGCCAACCACACCGCCGCCGACTGCCAGCGTGCTGAGGCCGCCGCCGAGAGTTGAGCCTGCGCACATTGCACATTCCCCGACTGCGCACGTCCAGACTTCGCACTCGCATACTTCGCATACTTCGCACGCCCATACCTCGCACGTAGCTGCTCCAGCGCATCACGCAGCGCCGGCGAAGCACGCTGCACCGGCCAAGCACGCTCCCGCGAAAGCGGCTGCGAAAAAGCCAGCAGCGAAAGCCGTTGCCAAGAAGCACCCCGCGAAGGCGAAGCCGAAAGCCGCAGCCAAGGCGAAAAGAAGGTAGGCGTGGTAGTACCGCGTGGCGATGCAGTCGCGCTCGCCCGCGCCCTGATCCAAATCGATTCGAGAAACCCAACTCTCGTTCCTGATGCGCCGGGCGAGCGCGCCTGCGCGCTCTTGCTCGCGTCCGTGCTTCACGACTGGGGTTTCGACGTCGAGCTGCAGGAGAAAGTGGCGGATCGTCCGAACGTCATCGCGCGAATTGGCCCGCGTGACACACCGACGCTGATGCTCAATGGCCACCTCGACGTGGTTGGCGTCGAGGGAATGATCCACGATCCGTTCGCCGCCGAAGTACGCGACAACCGCATCTATGGTCGCGGGTCTGCCGACATGAAGGGAGGAGTCGCGGCGATGTGTGCCGCTGCCCTTCGCGCCGCCGACTCAGCTCCTTCCGGTCAGATTTTGATTGCCGCCGTCGCGGACGAGGAATACGAAAGCCTGGGCATGCGCGCGCTGATCGAGAGCGGTGTGCGCGCCGATGCCGCCATCATTACCGAACCAACACGTCTAGCCATTTGCCCAGCTCATCGCGGCTTTGTCTGGATCGATGTCACCTTTCGCGGTCGGGCCGCGCATGGCAGTCGCTACGACATCGGGGTCGACGCTATCACGCACGCCGGACTCGTGCTCGCCGAGCTCGAGAAACTCGAGCGCACCCGCGACCACGGAAAGAGACACTCGTTACTCGGGCGAGGCTCGCTGCACGCCTCGACCATTCGGGGCGGCGTGGGCATGTCGACTTATCCCGAGGAATGCACCCTCTCGATCGAGCGACGCACACTGCCCGGCGAGACCGCCGACACTGCGATGAAAGAAATCGAGACTGCGTACGCAGCGGTGCGCGCCCGCGATCCACGTCTCGATGCCCGCATCACACAGACGACTTCGCAATTGCCCAGCGATGTTTCCACCGATGCTCCGATAGTGGGCCTGCTGAAGCGCGCGATGGAAACCGAAGGGGTGCCGGTCAGCATCGAGGGAATGTCGGCGTGGACCGATGCCGCGCTGCTCAACGCCGCCGGAATCCCTACGATCTGTTTTGGCCCTGGCGACATCGCGCTCGCTCACGCTGCTGAAGAATTCGTTCCCGTCTTCGAGATTCAAACCGCAACGCGCGTGTTGGCTCGCGTGGTGCGCGACTGGTGCGACTCGCTAACTTCTGTCGTGTAGCCCGGCGAACCCCAGAATCCGAAGCAAGTATGACGCAGTGGACTCATAAGCAGTACGACGCACTCGAGCGCGCGATCTCGAGCGGCAAGCGCATCGCGGCGTATCGGCGCGGAACGGAGTACGTCGTCCTTCCAACGCGTTTGCGCGTGATCAGCGGACGCGAGGCGGTCGAAGCAACGCATCCCACTACCGGCGACGAAATTACGCTCTATCTGGACGAGATGGACAGTTTCGAGGTCGTGCGTTGACCCCCGCTAAAGCGAAAGCAGGCGATCTCGTTGCCATCTACGCCGACGAGTCGTGCCTTGGCAACGGGCGCGACGGCGAGAATCCGGGTGGCGCGGCCGGTGTCGTCGAATGGCTCCATCCGAGATCCCAGAAAGTGACGCGTTTCGACTACTGGATCTCCGAGCCGGCAACGACCAACAATCGCATGGCTCTCCGCTCGGTGATCGAAGCATTTCGCGAGATCTCCCGCCGCGGGAACGCCTATCGCGTCTTGTTCACCAGCGATTCGAAGTACATCGTCGATGGCATGGAGAAGTGGCTGCCGAGTTGGATCGCGCGCGGGTGGAAACGGAAAACAGGCAACGTGGAAAATCTCGAGCTCTGGAAGGAGGCAACGGCGGCGATCGACGCACATGAAGTTCAGTGGCGTTGGGTGCGCGGACATGCCGGACATCCGCAGAATGAGTATGCAAACTTTCTTGCCACGCGCGCCGCTGCGGAACAATCCACTTCCGGCGGTTTACGTCAATCGGGCTACGATGGCTGGCTGAAGGAAAACGACGGTGGGAAATTGAAAATGAAAGATCCTTCTCCGTTCCCCGACCTTCAGTCGTTCAGGCCGACCAAGCGCTTATGGACGACTTAGACCGCCTCTTTCAGCGTCTCGTTCACAACATCAGAAACGGCCACGCCGAGTACCTTAGCGTTCCGTTTACTGTGCAGGAGCTTTACGACACGCTCGTTCCGTATCGCCATTACAGACGTGACCTGGGCATCGAGACCAATCAGGATTACGAAGCCGCAGTGACTCGCCTGCTTGCCGGAGAGAAAGGCTACGTCCGCGCCGACAAATCAATGCAGGACCGCCTGAAACAGGAGCTGGAATCTCCGCACGCTGATGTCGGTGCGTTCCGTGATTTCGCCGAAGCTCGCATATCGCTGGCGCCCGAGGCAGTACAGAAACTCGGTGTGACGGTGCCGGCGCAGAATGCCGGCGGATACGCCAGTCAGGGAAACGGCAACGGCGCCGCCACTTCTTTCGGACTGAGCACCGTCGAGCTCGCGGAAGGCTGCAAATTCTGCGGCGGCACTCTACCCGAGGGTCGCGCGGTCACATATTGCCCGCATTGCGGACAGAATCTCGCCGCCAAGCACTGCGCCGGCTGCGGCGCCGAGCTCGATCCGCTTTGGAAGTTCTGCATCAACTGCGGCAAGAAAGCAACCTTATAGCGAGAAGCACGGACTGCCCTATGACACCTATAGGAAAACCGGGGAGTGCCGACGGTGTGGTCTTCCTGTCCGCCGTCCGCACGCCGTTCGGTACGTTCGGCGGCAAGCTGAAGGATTTTTCGCCGGTCGATCTCGCGGTCGTCGCATCTAAGAACGCGATCGAGCGCGCCGGCGTCGACGCAGCAGATATCGATCAGAGCATCTTCGGTAACGTTCTCTACACAACACGCGATTCGATCTACTTCGCTCGCCACGTCGGGCTCAAATCAGGACTGCGACAGGAAACCTCGGCGCTGACAGTGAACCGACTCTGCGGATCCGGCTTTCAATCGGTCGTGAGCGGTGCGCAGGAAATCATGTTCGGCGACGCGCAGATGTGCCTCGTCGGCGGCGCGGAATCGATGTCCCAGGCACCACACGTCACCCGCGGACTGCGCTGGGGCACTCCGCTCGGCAAATCGCCGACGTTGGAAGACACGCTGTGGGAAGGACTCACCGATTCCTTCGTAGGGCTTGGAATGGCGGAGACCGCCGAAAATCTCGCCGACAAGTACAAGCTCGATCGCGGATGTGTCGATGAGTTCGCCCTGAGATCGCAGCAGCTGTCGAAGAATGCGTGGGACGAAGGAGTCTTTCGCGATGAGGTCGTGCCTGTTCCGATCACGGATCCAAAGACTGGAAAAACTGGAGAGCTTGCGAGAGACGAGCACATGCGGCCGGACACTACCGCTGAAAAACTCGCGGCGCTGAAACCCGTTTTTCGCAAAGGTGGCGTCGTCACCGCAGGCAACGCTTCGGGCATCGGCGATGGCGCGGCGGCGATGATTATCGCCAGCGAGAAACTGGCGCGCGATCGCAAGCTCAAGCCGCTCGGCCGTCTGATTTCGTGGGGCGTTGCCGGCGTTGACCCATCGATCATGGGAATTGGTCCGGTGCCCGCGTCCAGGGCAGCATTGGCGAAAGCCGGATTAACCATGGATGACATGGACCTGATCGAAGTCAACGAAGCCTTTGCGGCACAGACTTGCGCTGTCGAGCGAGAGCTTTCGCTGCCGCGCGAACGACTGAACGTGCACGGCGGCGCGATCGCGCTGAGCCACCCGCTTGGTGCGTCCGGCGCCAGGATAACGGCCCATCTACTGCATGCATTGCGTGCGCAAGGCAAGCGATACGGACTCGGCACCGCCTGCATCGGCGGAGGTCAGGGTATCGCTCTCGTTATCGAATCCATCCAATAGAACTGCACTGCGCGCAGAACTCGAGGAAAAAATGAAGCGATTCATACAGTCATCCGCGGTGGCCGCGGCCGTATTGCTGATAGCCGCATGCGCAACGACTAGCGGAGGGGGAGGAGGCCCGAGCGGCGGCGGAGTCTCGCCCGATCAAACGACGCCGCAGCCTGGCGTCGTCTGGGGCATCAAGACCCGCGAGCACGTCGACCTATGGTTGCACGGGTTCGCGCTGCTGCAGGAAGACACGACCTTCGTCCCGTTTTTCCGGCGTGGCTACGGCACCGACATGACGGTGCTCAAGAATCGCGCGAATGTCGTCACTCAGCTGGATGCCAATCGGGATCGGCTGCGCCAGCGCCTGACGACCAATCCGCAGTTGATCAACGCCCAGTTCGTTCCGCTCTCCTTCAATTCGTGGAACGAGCTGACGCAGGTCGTAGATCTCTTCGTTCGCGCCAACGGCGACCCGCGCGCGGCATCGTCACAGGAACAGGCGAGCGCGATCGCTTTTCTCGCGGCCTATTTCCCGACTGGCCCGGATCGCGACTGGCTGCGACTCTTTGTGCAGTCGCTGAACGACGAGAGCACCAAGTTCTATCACTCATACTGGCTGCAACAGCAGCGCGAGCGCGCAAACGTGCTGGAGCTCGTGGATACGCTCTGGCAGCGGACATATCGACCGCGCATCCAGAGTTTCCTCAACAACACCCAGCAGGCAAACGGAACGATTCTGCTCTCATTGCCGCTCGACGGTGAAGGCCGCTCGCTTACCAACGGCAAGCTCTCAAATACGATTACAGTCACGTTCCCCGACCGCCCCAACGATGCGATGGACGCCATCTACGTAATCGCGCACGAGGCTGTTGGAGGACTCGCGACAACCGCAGTCACCGACAACATCACTCCCGAGCAGCGCCGCACCGGGCTCGGCGAGCGTTATCAGAGCAGTGCCGCGGTGCGAGCCGGAGCGATGCTGATCCAGCGAGCGGCACCTGACGCGCTCGATGGCTACATGCGCTATTACCTGAAATCGGTCAATCGACCCGTCGGGTCAAACGCTGCCGCAACGTTTACCGCGACGTTCTCAATCCCCGACACCATCCGCGACGCCATCGGTCGGCAACTGGATGTGGTTCTGGGAGGGATTTAAGCAGATAATTCTGCATGGCCGATGACAAGGCTCCGCTGCCAGCACCGGTTGGCGGCAAGCAAACCCTGCTCGATCGACAAGCGCTGGAGCGTGTGCTCGCGCGCGCAGCGGAGCTGCAAGGCACCGCCGCGATTCCCGAATCCAGCGATCTGATCAGCGAAGGCCAGCTGCTCGAGATCGGCAAGGAGGTCGGACTCAGCCCCGCGACGCTGAATCAGGCACTCGCCGAGGAGCGCACTCGCGTAAATGTCCCCGAAGAGCGGGGGCTGATCGCGCAGATTGCCGGGGCCGGATATGCAACCGCGACCAGGACGGTCGCCGGCAACGCCCGGGACATCCTTACAACTATAGATACGTGGATGGTGCGGGATGAATGCCTGCAGGTTCAGCGTCGGTTTGCCGACCGCATTACATGGGAGCCGCAGCGTGGACTGTTTGGCAAGCTGCGTCGGACCGTGAACGTCACGGGTAAAGGTTTCTATTTAATGGATGCGGCGCAGGTATCAGCCACGGTGCTACCGGTCGATTCGTCGCGGGTCGTCGTTCGCCTCGACGCCGACATTCATCCGAGCCGCTCGCGAAGAGTCGGAGCGAGCGGAGTTGTCGGTGCGATAGGCCTCGCCGTTTCCGGCGTCGTCGGTCTTGGTCTCGTGATCGCGAACCTGCCGCTCCTGATCGCCGCCGGCGCGACAGTGATACCGATTGCGGGATCCGGCATCGGAGCCTACCAGATCGCCAAGTCGCATCGAAACGTTCTCTCGAGTGTGCAGCTTGCACTCGAGCAGATTCTCGATCGACTGGAACACGGCGAACTCACTCGCGCTGGTTTGCTCGGCGCCATCTCATCACACGCGCGACTTCCGCGCTAGACACATCGGCCGATGAAACGAATCGAGAAAGTCGCGGTGTTCGGGGGCGGACTGATGGGAAGCGGTATCGCGCAGGTTGCGGCCGCTGCCGGATTTCCCACCGTTGTGCGAGAAGTGACGCGGGAGCTGTGCGACAAATCCCGGCAGTCAATCGAGCGAACTCTGGCGAAGGGGATCGAGCGGGGCAAAGTGACCGAGGCGGAACGCGACAAGACGCTCGGCAATCTCAGGTTTGCGACTGAGCTGCGCGACTTTGCCGAGGCCGATGTGTTCATCGAAGCGGTGGTCGAAGATCTCGACGTCAAGAATTCGCTCTGGACTCAGCTCGACGCGATCGCAAAGCCGGACGCAATTTTCGCATCCAATACGTCAAGCCTCACCATCGTCGCGATGGCTGCGGCCAGCGGCCGGCCGGATCGCATGCTGGGACTACACTTTTTCAATCCAGTCCCGCTGATGAAGCTCGTCGAGGTCGTACGGACCATCACCACCAGCGACGAAACCGAGAAGACTGCCACTGAATTCGTGCGGGCGCTCGGCAAGGAGCCGATTCGCGCCAAGGACAGCTCGGGTTTCATCGTCAATCGCTTGTTGATTCCCTACATGCTGGACGCGATCCGCGCGCTGGAGTCGGGAGTCGGCACCGTCGAGGACATCGACAAAGGAATGCAGCTGGGCGCGGGCTATCCGATGGGGCCGTTCGTGCTGCTCGATTTCGTAGGCCTCGATACCGCCTACAAGATCGCCGAGATCATGTTTGCCGAGTATCGCGAATCGCGTTTCGCGCCACCGCCGCTGCTCAAGCGAATGGTGCTGGCAGGAATGTTCGGCAAGAAGACCGGAAAGGGATTCTACGACTACTCCTCCACGCCGCCGCGCGTGAGCTCGCTTGGCCTGTGAGCGTCATCGGCTTCCGCGGCTACTATCGTGAGGATGATTTAGCGCGCGCTGTCTATTCAGAGGCGGCGGGCATTGGTCGGGCGATCCCCGCGGCCGTCGCGGTACCGGTCGATCCGGAAGATGTCGTTGTACTGGTGAAGTGGGCAGCACAAACCGGCACGACACTGATACCGCGTGGCAGTGGCAGCAGCATGGCGGGTGGCGCGATTGGCAGCGGAGTGGTCGTCGATCTGTCACGCATCAACCACCTCGACAAAATCGACGAGCGAGATCGAACCGTCTGGGTTGAGCCGGGCGTTCTTTGGTCGACGCTCGATGTGGCCGCTCGCCGAAAGGGTGTCCATTTGCCGGTCGATCCTTCCAGTGGCGCATTCTGCACTCTGGGTGGAATGGTGTCGACGAATGCCGCCGGCGCTCACAGCCTTCGTCATGGCGCGACCCGCGTCTGGGTCAACGCGCTCGATTGCGTATTCAGTGATGGAGACCGCGCGATTGTCACCCGCGGCGAGCCGCCACCGAAACGCATCACTGCCATCGCTCGCTTCATGCGCGACGTTCATGGCGACATCGTTTCGTCCGACAAACGGCGGCCAATCGCCCACCTCGGCGTGCGCAAGGAGGCATCGGGATACGGCATTCACGATTACGCCACCAAGGCGGATCTGGTCGATTTGCTGGTTGGTAGTGAAGGGACGCTGGTGATCATCGTCGGCATCCAGCTAACTCTGGCGCCGGTGCCGTCCGCGACGAGCAGCGTACTCGGCGCGTTCCCATCGCTCGAGGCGGCGACTGCCGCGGCGACGAAGGCTGTCGAAGCGGGCGCCAGCGCGTGCGAGATGCTCGACAAGACTTTCTTGTCTTACGCGGCATCGGCTAAGGAGACCGATGACAGGCTGCGCAAGCTTCTCGAGACTTCGACGGCGATCCTCCTGGCGGAAGTCGAGGGCGTGAGTCCCGATGCCGCGGCTTCAGCGGCGCAACAACTGGCGAAAGCATTTCGCGATGCGGGAGCAACCGAAGTTGAGGTCGCGCTTACCGCCGACGCCGAGCGCGAGCTCTGGCACCTACGGCACGCGGCAAGCCCAATTCTGTCTGATCTCACGAACGTCACTTCGATGCAATTCATCGAGGACGGAGCCGTGCCGCTGCCCAAACTTCCCGATTACGTGAAGGGAGTGAAGAACGCGCTGGCCCAGCGCGAGGTGAGCGGAGTGATTTTCGGCCACGCCGGGGATGCTCACGTCCACGTGAATCCACTGGTGGATGTGCGGCAGCCGGATTGGCGTGACCGCGTCACACGTTTGCTCGAAGACGTCGTCGGCCTCACGCGCCTTCTCGGTGGAACGCTGACCGGTGAGCATGGAGATGGCCGTATACGGACTCCGCTGTTGTCGCGAGTCTGGCATAAGGACGCAATCAAGGCGTTCGGCCAGGTTAAGGCCGCGTTTGATCCGCAAAACATTTTCAATCCTGGTGTCAAAGTGCCGGTAGCGGGTCAGAAACCGCTTGGAGATATCAAATACGATCCTTCGCTGCCGCCTCTTCCGGAAAAAGCGAGGGCAGCGCTCGACGACATCGTGAAGTCGCGCGCCTATGATCGTTTTCGGCTTTCTCTGATCGGCTGATCTTCTTAGCTTTCCGCGACCCGATCATCCAGACTGAGGCCGCTGTGAGCTCTGTTCTTCTTGCTGAGACTTCCGTGTTCTATACAGAACCAGTCGTAACGCTGTTGGCGCGTCCGGTTTTCCTGGAGCCGGATCATCTCAAGGTTCGCTGGCTTGGCGAGAGTACCGACGGCGAGCGCCTCGCCGAGTTCGCGGGACGTCTTTGCTACATGAGCCAGAAGAATCCAGCCAATCGCGCGACGCGCGAGTATCTCGAGAACATCAAGAAGCAGGGCCACGGCTCGGTTCTCGAGCACGCGAACTACTCTTTGCTGCTGGAAGGCGTGAGTCGCTCGCTGACCCACGAGCTGGTTCGTCATCGCGCCGGGTTTGCGTACAGCCAGCTAAGCCAGCGCTACGTCGACGAATCGGAAGCAAACTTCGTGGTGCCGCCGGCGATCGTCGGGGACGAAGCCCTCGAAAAGGAATGGCGTGACCAGATCGAGGAGGCACAGCGGACCTACGTGCGGCTCGTCGAGCACCTGATGGAGCGCTACGCGTGGGTCGGCGACAAGGTTCATCGCCGCAAGATGGCGCGAGAGGCAGCGAGAGGAGTTCTTCCGAATTCCACCGAGACGAAAATCGTCGTTACCGCAAACGCTCGTGCCTGGCGGACAATGCTGGAGCTGAGATCGAGTGAAGGCGCCGAGCTGGAGATTCGCCGCTGCGCCGTCGCGATGCTCAAGCTTTTGCAGCATGAGAGTCCGGCCTTCTTCTCTGACTTCGAGATTTATCAGGCGGAAGATCGAAGAGAGGCGGCGAGGATCGTTTATCACAAAGTCTGAGACGACAACAGAAAACTACCAGCTGGCGGCTGGCGGCTTCCGGCGAGCGGCTCCGAGCCAAAAAAAAATCTTGCAGCGGGCGAAAAAAAAAATTTCTTGGAGAAATTTTTTTTTGGTCGCATCGGAATAATTATTGCGCTGCATTGTCGTCGTTTATATACTCGGTGCAATGAATCGAGCGCGAAATTTTCTGTAGGTGTCGATGACCCTCATCGGACTCGCCTACAACCAGAAGCCTGAGCCAACCGAGCTCCCGACTGAGCTTCCAGAGGCGGTGCCGCAACGCGGCGAGCTTTCGCGTCCCGATGAAGAGCCTCCAAGTAAAAGCTTTGGTCTCACCGTCGCGGAGCTAACCGCCCGCGATGAATTCGCCGAGTGGGATTCACCGGTGACGATCGCCGCGGTGGAAGCGGCTCTCTCGAAACTCGGCAAAGTCGTTCGCATCGAAGCCACTGAAGAATTTCCGGAGCGACTCCGCGCAATCAGGCCGGACATCGTCTTCAACATTGCAGAGGGCTTTCACGGCGTGAACCGCGAGTCGCACGTGCCGGCCATGTGCGAGTTCTTCGGAATCCCCTACTCGGGCAGCGATCCGTTTACCCTGACGCTCTGCCTCGACAAGGCTCGCGCCAAGGAAACTTTGTCCTTTCACGGGATTCCGACACCGAAATTCGCGGTCGTCGAGAATCTGGCCGATCTGGATGAACGAACGTTCAACCTCGAGCTGCCGCTTTTCATCAAGCCGCTGCACGAAGGCTCTTCGAAAGGAATCACCGACGGAAATCTTTGCTGGGACCGGGATCATCTGCTGTCGCAGACGAAATTTCTCCTCGAGAACTACCATCAGCCGGTTCTGGTCGAGGAATATCTGCCTGGAAAGGAGTTCACCTGTGGAGTCCTCGGCAACGGCAATGAGGCGACGGTGCTCCCACTCGTCGGAATGAACTTCGAGGCGCTGCCGAAGGGAGCGCTACCGATTTACAGCTTTGACGCCAAGTTCGTTTGGGATCGTCCGGAGCGTCCACTCGAGATCTTCCAGTGCCCCGCTCGAATCAGCAGCGAGCTTCAGTCGGCGATCGAGCGAGTCGTCCTCGACGCCTACCGAGTCCTTGGCTGCCGCGACTGGGCACGCATCGATGTCCGACTCGATGGCGCCGGAAATCCGAACATTCTGGAAGTGAACCCGCTGCCGGGAATTCTCCCCGATCCAGCGGACAATTCGTGTTTGCCGAAAGCTGCGCGCGCGGCCGGCATCGGTTACGACGAGCTGCTTCAGAGCTGCCTGCGATTCGCGGCAGCGAGACAGGGCGTCGAGCTCGATGATTCAGCGGCTGCGACACCTGCCGTACCGGGCGAGCCAATGCTCGCCGCTGGCTGACAGAGACAAGCGAGGAAGACGCGATGAAAATTGCCCTGCTCTTCGACGGCCTATCTGCGCTTGGTAAGTCACCCGAGCTCCAGCTTCTCGAGTCGATCGAAGCGGTCGAGACTGCGCTGCTCGATTGGGCTGCGGAAGTCGTGCGCGTTCCGGTCAGCAACGATGGACGCTGGGTCGAGCGCCTGCGCCGCGGCAAGTTCGATCTCGTATTCAACCTCTGCGAAGGAATCGACGGCGAAGCGGTCCATGAAGCGCGTGTGATCTCCGTTCTGGAGTTGCTCGGCGTTCCCTTCACCGGCAGCAGCAGCTGGACCACCGCACTCACCCTGCGGAAGAACGTCGTCAACGGCGTTCTCGATCGCGCGGGGCTGCCGGTTCCCCGCTGGGCTCACATCCGCCGCGGCGAGAAAATCAACAGCGTCGGGTTCCCGGCGATCTGCAAGCCGGTCGCCGAGGACGCATCGGTTGGCATCGAGCAGCGCTCGGTAGTGCGCAGCATGCGCGCCCTGAACGCGCGGGTGCGCGACATGTTCGACGGCTGGGACGAAGTGCTCGTCCAGCGGTTCATCGATGGCCGCGAGGTAAACGTCGGAATCGTCGGCGATGAGGTGATGCCGATCGCCGAGATCGACTTCGCCGATATGCCGAAAGGCATGTGGCACATCGTTTCGTATCGGTCGAAGTGGGAGACCGGCAGCGACGAAGATCTCGGCGCCAAGCCGAATTGCCCCGCCGATCTGCCCGAGGCGCTGGCGAACGAGCTGACACAGATCACGCGGACGGCGTGGAGCATCGTCGGCGGCGAAGGATATGGCCGTTGCGATTTCCGAATAGATCCGTCTGGACGTCCGTGGCTGCTCGAAGTCAACGCAAATCCCGACATCTCGCCCGGCGCCGGCCTCGCGCGCATGGCTGGTGTCGCGGCGATGAACTTCTCGCAGCTGATTCGGAGAATTTGCGACTACGCACTGAAGCGGCCGCTCGACGATCACGTGGAGCGCTGGACCAAGACACTGAAGTTGTCAGGGTTGGGTTGAGTTCGGTCATCTACAACGCCCCTCACGGGGCCGGAGTGGTAAAAGCATGAGCGATTGGCAGCAAATCATCAGGAATCAGAGCATCGCTACTCTGGAAAAGCTGGCCGAGAAGTTCGGCCAGGATAACATCGACGTCGAGGCGCTGAAGCCGGCGTTCGACAACTTCCAGATGCGCCTTACTCCCGCTGCGCTCGAGCAAATCAAGGAAGTAGGCGACCCGATGTGGAATCAATACATCCCGACCGTCGAAGAGCTCGACGTCGTGGATGGCGTGATCGATTCGCTCGATGAAGACGGCGATTCGCCGGTGCCGAACATCACGCATCGCTATCCGGACCGTGCACTGTTTCTCGTGAGTCCGGTGTGTGCGTCGTATTGCCGTTTCTGCACCCGCCGCCGAAAAGTCGGTGATCCGGAGAAGATTCCGCTCAACCAGTACGAGTCGGCGTTCCAATATCTGCGCGAGCACACCGAGATCCGCGACGTCATCATGAGTGGCGGCGATCCGATGATGCTGAGCGATCGCAGGCTGGAGTATCTCTTCCAGCAGCTGCGCGCGATTCCGCACATCGAGATCATCCGTATCGGCAGCCGCATCACCTCGCACCTCCCCGAGCGCATCACGCCCGAATTCTGCGAGATGGTGCAGAAGTATCACCCGATCTTCATGAACGTCCACTTCAATCATCCGAGCGAGCTGACCCCAGCCGCTGTCGCCGCGCTCGATCGCCTGTCGAAGGCCGGCGTTTCACTCGGCTGCCAGACGGTGCTGCTCAAAGGCGTCAACGACGACCCGAAAGTCATGATGAAGCTGATGCACGAGCTGCTGAAGGCTCGTGTCCGGCCCTACTATATATTCATGGCCGACCAGGTCGCGGGTGGGGAGCACTTCCGCACAACCGTCCAGAAAGGCCTCGAGATCATCCAGGCCCTCCGCGGTTGGACGTCCGGACTGGCGGTTCCGCAGTTCGTGATCGATTCCCCGGGTGGCGGAGGCAAGGTGCCGCTCCTTCCCGAATATGTCGAGTCGATCACCGACGACGAAGTAGTATTCCGCAACTACGAAGGCAAGCGGTACGTCTACAAGCAGCCACACCAGGCTCCCGCAGCGCCGACCGAAGTCGAGCGGGCAGCGGAGCTGGATGTCGTACCAATCGGCCGTCGTAAGACGTCGACGCCACGCAGAACCAAGAGGCGTCGCGCGGCCGGAGAATAATTCTGGCCCACCCGAAGGAGAGGCCGTCTCGCATTGGGACGGCCTTTCTTTTTGCGGACTAGGGCAAGAAGGATTTGGGGCGCCTTGGCCGCTCCGCCAACAGTGCGTCGTTGAGTGCCTCGAGCTCTGCCTGAACCTCGGCGCCCTCGGCGTCGTCTCGTATCTTGCTCAGACTCGGCGAGAAGAGGGCGCGGGCGATCGCGATGGAATCGTGCGCACCGGCGACGGCAAGCACGTCATTGGCGTTGATCACTTCGCGGCCGAGCGGCGTCGGGATCTGCTGATCGCCGCGCCTGATCGCCAATACGGTCGCACCGGTTGCGCCGCGAAGATTCAATTGAGCGAGGCTGCGGCCGACGGCGATGCTTTCCGGAACAACCCGAATCGCAACCGGCTCGCCCAGCCCGGGCAGGACTGCATTCACATCCTCGAGCTTGGTTTCCTCCTGCGAATCGCCCGCTGACGCCATTTGTTGGGCGAGCGCGGAAGCGATGATTTGCGCGCCTGCACGTGCGTGGCCCTGCAGATTCGAAGCGTTTCGCCAGAGCGCAATCAATAAAACGATGGTCAGCAAGAGCAGCACGACCGCGCCCTGATGCGCCGGCAGAAATGGCTGCGTGATCGCGACCACCGGAATTCCCACCGCGATTACGACTGCGATTTGCACGAGAATAACGAGCGCACGGCGAGGCGCGTCCGCCGGATCGACTTTGCCCTTTTGAGCCTCGGCGAATGCGCGCTTCGCGAGGTGTAACCCTAGTGATCGTGCACTGGTGATTATTCCATAGATCAGCGGCGCTGCGATGAAGCCGCTCAACAGCACCAGAATGAAGCGGACGCGATCGGCTGGCAGCATTACCATCCGGCCGACGATTCCAGTAACGCGATCGATCTCTAGGTCCACGCCGATCACAAGCGCGGTGAGCAAAGCCGCGTCCACGAGAATGATGCGGACGATGCGTCTCGTCGCGGAGCGCTCGGTGGGCGCCCTCGGCGCGCTGCGCACCCGCTCGATCCACGACGCATAGAGCGCGGCGACTGTTTGAATAGGTTCGGGCAGCCAGTGATCGATCTCGGCGGCCGCTTTGTTGGATAGCTTGATCAGGAGCGGCGTGGTGAGAGTCGTAATCGCAGATACAGCGATCGCCGCCGGATAAATCCACGACGCCATCACTCCTGCGCTGACCCCGACACTGGCGATGATGAACGAGAACTCACCGATCTGCGCCAGACTCATTCCCGCTTTGATCGCGGTGCGTCGGCCGTGGCCGGCGAGGAACGCGCCGATTGTGACAGCCAGTACCTTGCCGAGAATGACGGTGACGGTCAGTGCCAGCACCGCAGGCCAGTGCGCAGCGAGCGCGGCCGGATCGATGATCATTCCGACCGAAACGAAGAAAATGCCGGCGAACATGTCGCGCACTGGCCGCACCAGCGTCTCGATCTCACGCTCGTGGCCTGATTCGGCGACCAGCGATCCCGCGATGAACGCGCCGAGGGCGACCGAGTAACCGAACGAAAGCGCGAGCAACGCGGCACCAAAGCAGATCCCGATGCTGGCAACCAGCGTCGTCTCGCTGGAACCGATTCGCTGGACGTAGCGAATCGCTCGCGGAACAGTGAGCAGTCCGAATCCAATCAGAGGGACGAGGAACATCACCAGTCTCACCGCAGTGATGCCAAGATCGCTGGGCGAGAACGCACCTGATTGTGCGAGGGTGGTCAGAATCGTCAGCAAGAAGACCGCGATCAGATCCTCGATGATCAGAATTCCGAAGACGAGCTCTGTAACCCGGCCGCGGACTTTCTGCTCCTCGAACGCTTTGACGATGATGGTGGTGCTCGAGATGCCGACGATGGCGCCGGTGAAAATGCTCTCGATGCGAGAGAATCCGAGCATCTGTCCGACGAAATAGCCGACGGATACCATGATTGTCGATTCGAACAGCGCCACCGGCCCTGCTTTCTGGCTGACCGCGGCCAGTTTGCCGATGCTGAACTCGAGTCCGAGCGAAAACATCAGCAGGATCACGCCGAGCTCGGACAGAGTGTGGACCGTGTTCATGTCCGCAACGAGCGGCAGCGGGATGTGCGGTCCCACGATCATGCCGGCGAACAGGTAGCCGAAGACAACAGGCTGCCGTAGCCGCTGAAACACCACTGTCGCCAGCGCGGCGACAAGCAAAACGACGGCGAGATTCTGGAGGAAGACCACCGATTCCATGCGGCGCAATTTACTCGTCGCCGGCCGTGCGCTGCGAGCGAACAAAACGCTCCAGGATGCAAAAAGGGCCACCGAATTATCGGTGGCCCTTTCTTCTCGGCGAGGAGTTACGCCGCGTTCTCGGTGTCTGCCTCGTCCTCGAAGGTCAGTGCATCAGCCTCACGTACCCGATCGAGCATTGCATTGACCGGGATGCCGATGCCACGGTCGTTCAGCGCGGACTCATTGCTGGATCCACGCTGGAACCAACTCTTGAGATTTGGAGTTGGCTCAGTGCCGCTGTTACCCGCCGTGCCCTCTTCATCAGGGCCGGTATCCGAACCATACACGTCCATTCAGCCTCCACGAGTTGCAGTGTTCTTACCATAAGTACGGTACCCCGTAACGCGGGTTTCGAGCCCGAACACAAAGTACAATTCGGGGCGAAACCATCCAATACTGCGACTGCGTTTGAGGCCAAATTGGTCACAACCCGTAGCCGGGTTGTTACCGAATTGTCGCCGGGTCGATTCCCCTAGTAGCGAAAATTCGGCCAACGGCTTCGCCGATTTTGTTATTGGGTGTACTGGCTCCCGCCGTTATCCCGATGCGTACGGGACCAGACGCAGGTAACCAATCGGAAGATTCGATTTCTTCCTTCGCCCCGAGGGGTCGGTAGCGAATTGTTCGCGTTTCGGGATCGATGTCGTCGGCGTTCTCGACGTGGAAAGTGCGCACGGTTTCGGAGCAGAGCGCGGCGAGCGACATGGTGTTGCTGGAGTTGTAACCGCCGATTACAACCATCACATCGAGGGGTTCCCGCAACAGCTCAACGACGGCGTCCTGCCTCTCCTGAGTCGCGCTGCAGATCGTGTCGAAAGTGCGGAAATTCTCGCGCGCGTAATCCGCTCCCCACGCCTTCGCCATTGATTGACCAATCAATTCACCAACCGCGAGCGATTCACGCGCGAGCATCGTCGTCTGATTCGCAACACCAATTCGTCGAAGATCCCGCGCCGGATCGAAGTTGGGCGATGCGGCGTGCGCAAAACGGTCGATCAGTGCCTGTGAGCTGAGACGACCCTCGATGAAATCGCAGACGAACTGGGCTTCATCGAGATTGCGCACAATGAAGTAGTGACCGTTTGGATATTTCTCCGCCTGCGATGCAGTCGCGCGTGTCTCTTCGTGGTAATACTTGCCGTGGATGAGTGATGTGAACCCATCACGCGCATAGCTCTCTACTCTTTTCCAAACGTTGAGCACTGAGCCACAGGTGGTGTCCACCATCACGCAGCCGATCTCACGCAGCGTCTCGAAATCCTTGATCGTGACGCCGAAAGCGGGCAGGATCACCACGTCTTCCGGCTTGACCCCACTAAAGTCGAGATGGGCCGGGAGCGGCGACCGAGAAGCGAGTCCTCGGTCCTCACTTAATCCGCGATTGTCGATGCCGTTGGCCCTCCCCCCTCGATCCTCAGCACTCCCCGGCATCAAAAACGTGATCCCCATTGCATGGAGTTTTGAGTTCACGTGCGGGTTATGGATGATCTCGCCGGCCAGGTAGATGGTACGATCCGGAAACTTCTTTCTGGCCTGATAGGCGTACTCAACTGCCCGCTCGACCCCATAACAGAAGCCAAACTCCTTGGCCAGGCGGATCGTTACGTCCCCCGCCGAAAGGGTGTACTCCTGAGCTTTGAGGAGGTCAACAAGGTGGCCGGTATAGTCGGAATCCAGTTCGGACTGGATCTCGGATTTCAAGCCGAAACCTTTCCGAAAGTACGTGCCTCCCCCAGTTCCGTTTGGGGTATTGGCCTGCATATTCCGATGAGTGGAGGCGGTAGTCCCGGACGGGTTCGGCGCCTTCATCGACGTATCCGACATACCTTGAATCTAGCAGTGACCAACCGATAAATGCGCTTCGAGAAACGACGATGACGGAATCACTCGGAGCGTATCCCGCAGAAACAGCCGCACCGTCAGACAGCGGTTCTTCCTTCGGACTTCGCGTGAGCGCGCCCGCATTAGCGCCGCGGCCGACGGCCCTTTCGAGACCAGCACCCTTAGTCAAAGGTGACACTATTGGTGTCGTCGCCCCTTCCTATGCGCCGACTCCCGATTGGCTGCTGCTTGGCGCAAAGGTTATGGAAGAGGCGGGCTTCAACGTGCTATTCGAGCCGGACGTCGAGCGCGAGCGCCGGTTCCATCACCGGGAGGATGAGCAGCGCGCGGAAAGGTTGATGGAGATGTGGAAGAACCCCGAAGTGAAAGCGGTCATCGCCGCCACCGGCGGTTATGGCGCTGTCCGGGTAATCCCGTATCTCAACGCCGATGTCTTTCGGCGCAATCCGAAGATCTTCGTCGGGTACTCCGACATCACCGCACTGCATCTCTGGCTAATGCGTTGCGCTCAGCTCAGAGTTTTTCACGGTCCCACTTTGGACGATCTATGCTGGACCGGGGAGCAGACCGTCCAATCACTTCTTGCTACCCTCACCGATCCGCGACCACAGTTTGAGCTCGGCGGCCGCGGCGTGCGTGCCGTGCGTCCCGGCCGAGCGGTGGGTCGCCTCACCGGTGGCAATATGTGCATGGTGCAGCAAACGATCGGCACTCCTTACGAGGTCGATACTCGCGATTCGATTCTTTTTCTCGAGGAAACGCGAGACCCGATGTCCTATGTTGATGAGCGGCTCGTGCATCTGCGCTCGGCGGGAATGTTGCGCGGGGTAAAAGGAATTGTTTTCGGAAACCTGTCTCTCGATCGGTGTGAGGAAGATGAATTCGAGGATTTCCTGCTCGATCTCCTTCATGACTTTGAGGGTCCGATTCTGATGGATTTCCCCGCCGGTCACGAAGCGCCCAACCTGACGCTACCGCTCGGAACGGAAGTCGAGCTGGTGAGCGATCAGACCACTGGTTGGCTTACGCATCGTGAGGATGCACTGGCGGCCGAAGACAGACCGCGTCTTAGCCTGGTCTAAAGACCGCCGGCTTTGATGGTTGCATCGACGGCGATGCACCAGAGATGAATCACCATCAGGTGCACCTCCTGGATGTGAGCGCCGTTCTCGGACGGAACCGCAACGACATGATCCGGCGCGAAACCGTCAATTCCGTTCTGACCGCATAGCGCGATCGTAACGGCGCCTTTGTCTTTCGCGGCTTTCAGCCCGCGAATCACGTTCTCCGATTTTCCACTGGTCGTGATCCCGACAACAGCGTCGCCCATCGATGTCAGCCCCTCTACCTGCCTCTCGAACAGGGCCCCGTAACCGAAGTCGTTAGCGATACACGTGATAACCCCGCTGTCGCCGACGAGGGATAGTGCGGGCAAAGGGCGCCGCGTTTCCTTGAAGCGGCCAATCAATTCTTCAACGAGGTGGTTCGCTTGCGTCGCGCTGCCGCCGTTGCCGAATGCGAGAATCTTTCCCCCGCGTCCGAGTGCGGAGATGATGGCGTCGGCCGCGGCATCGCACGATGGTTGAAGGGATGTCAGCGCAGCGTCGATGACTTGCTGGTGCCCCTTGAAATGAGCGGCGAAGTGTTGACTCGGCATGGGCGGATTATACGGGCGAGTTGCGAGCGCGCCAGTGGACGGACCTAGCGACCACGCCGCCGCCGTCGATTCCCACGCCGATCATTGTGTTGGTCGCTATGTCGATCATGGCCGCGGGGCCGGCCATCGCGGCGACCTCGCCTCGCATCGCGGTGGCGCGCGTGGTCACGGTGTCGCCTGAACTCCGACGCAATCTGGCGAACGTCGCGTTCAGCGTGTGAGATCATCGCGCGGTCGTCGGCAGACTCCTCGACCTCGTCCGGTGACCACGGCTGGGCGAGTTTTTCCTGCAGTTCGTCGAGCGAATCCGCGCGAACGGCACCACGCTGCCCACGCAGCACTACGAATCTCACTGGCCGATCGAGTCGAGGGACTTCGTCCTCCACCAATGTGCGCGCGACTTTTTCCGGGAGCCGCAATCGCGCGACACCAGTTCTTGTTCCATTCCGCTCTTCTACGTCGTAATCGATGTCGATGTCGCGATCGCGAATTGTCACTTGGCTTGGCAACTCCTCGAGGCGTTTGCGAAGCTCCGGCGTGGTAAAAGCGTTGCGGTCCACATCGAGGCGTTTTGCCCGGAAATCATCCATGGAGTTGACGTCTGACAGCTGCCGCTCGTAGTGCGCCGTCAGTTCCGGTAGCCCAAGTCGCGGCGTCTCACCTCCGGACCGCTTGTACGCTTCACGAATCTCCTCGATCGCCTCGCGGTTCTTCTTCACTGCGTGATGTCTCGCTTCGCCACGCGCAACGGCTTCCGCCAGCAGGTGGCGCGCTGCAGGCGCTTCGGCCGCTGGGAACTCTTCGACAGTCTCCTGCTCGCTCTCCAGCTCGAACCCGAAGTAATCCAGCGAAGTCTTGATCGTTAGCGGACCATGCTTGCGTCGCGCGTCGTAAATCAGCTGCGATTTGCCACGCGTTGCGTAGCGGCGAATCAGCTCCATTGGGATCTGTGTCCCCTCGATGGCAGCCCTTGGGATTCCGGAGCGATCCGCGAAATAGCGCAGCGATCCGGCGATCGCGCCCCAGCTCCCACAAACGCTGGTCTTCGAGACCCGAGCCTCGTTGCCATCTGCCGTCATTTCGTCCACGACAAGGTCGAACGGCATGTATTGCGCGAGCAGCTCGGTGAATTTCCGGAAGATGTGGTCGCGCGCGTACACCATCTTGGTCGGCAGCTCCATGCCGAGGCTGCGATAAATGCTCGCCGTTGCGAGAGCTGCGTCTTCGATCGCCTTTACCAGCACGCCCCGCTGTTCGGCCCACTTCGCGATGCTTTCGTCAAACAGATGACGCGGTAGCCCGTACACTTCACCGATGTATCCACAGTGCGAATACGCCTCGGCGTAAAGATTGTACGACGTCAGATGATCGCTTCCCGGTACGACGAGTCCGGAAAGGTCTCGATCTTCGCGCGTCATGCGATGGAGCGATTCGATCGAGCTCATCACCCCAAGGTACGGAACCAGCTCGTCATCGGCGTTTACCAGAAGCTCGGCCCACGGCCGATCGACCGGCATCGCTTCGACCGCCTTTCCATAACGTGAAAGGCGTCCATTTTCGATGATGCCCCGCCTCTCGAGCAGCTGAATTGCTTTGCGATAGGCCACTCGATCGAGCGGAACCGGTAAATCGAGTTGATCGGCAGCGACACCAAGGTCGGCGCACGTCATCGCGACTCGCTCGGAATCACCAGCGAGCTGGAACTCGGGGGCGGTTGGCCTCAGTGAGCCGAAGTGAATGTCGCGGTCAGAGAGAATGAAAACTCTGCCGCGCTCGACGCGTCCGTGAACACGCCCCGCCATCTGCAGGATCTCGTTGGCGCCGAGGTGGAGGCGCGTAAGAACATTCTTGCCGCGCTCGATGATGTTGCTGAAGCGAGTGTCATCGATGATGACGGTGTCGAGACCGTGGACGTTGAGCGCGCTCTGGCCTGCGGCAGTCATTGCCAGGAAATAAGGCTTGGTCTCGTCGCCTTCCAGAAAAGGGCGAATGATCCGAATCGGCTCGCCACCGTGATAGAATGCGGCGTTGATGCGTGGAAACCGCTCGCGTACTTGTTCGGCAGCTTGTTCCACTCCAGCGCGCGTTGGAAGAAACATCCCGACTCCGCGACGCTCCTTCACAACCTGCTGCAGAAACCGGTCGTCCAGAAAAGTCAGCGGATCCTTGCGCACGATTTTCACATCCGCGGCCTTGGCAGGATCAAACGCTGAGCTCTCGAGCACCGCTGCCGCGTTCAGGTAGCTCGCGTAAAAAGTTGGGTCGACGGTCGCCGACAGCCAGATAAATCGGCAGCCAACTCTTTTCCCGAGAGCGAGACACAGCTCGAGCTCCGCTGAAGTCTGATGGATCTCGTCTACGACGAGAGTGTCTGTGGCGAGGATGTCACCATCCTGAAACCAGCGGCGGGCGATCCCGGTGGTGACGACGATGACGTTCCAGGTTGGAGTTTCGGGGGTCGCTTCGCGCTCGCGATTGACAACTCCAACCTTGAGGTCAGTGGTGCCGAGAATAGTCTCGGCAATCGGCCGGATCGAAAGAGTCTTGCCGGTTCCGGTGCCGGCCACGATGCCAAAGCCTTTGCCGGCCGCCGCGAGCGCGCGGATTTCCCGTCCGTGCTGTTTCTCAAGAACTGTCGGGATATGGAGGCCAAGCGCGAGCTCGATCGTTTCGCACGCAGCGCGAGTCGGCGCGATCACGATGAGCCGGCCAGTCGCTGGTTCTGCAGCGACGAAGGCCTGGCGGTCCGGCGGAAGGTATCTGTCGGTTACGATGCGCTGCATGCGCGTGGGAAAAGTGCATACATCGCACCGGATGCGAAACGGCCCCAGGGACTCTCATCCTCTGGGGCCGTCGCTATGACTTCAAGAGATCTAGTCTCTGTCTTTCTTGCCTTTACCCCGGCCGTGATCTTTTTGTTTCGAATCATGGTCGTAGTCACGGTTCGAGTTGGTCGCCGGGCCGACATACACGCGATTGCCGAACTGATCGTAGCGATAGTTGGAATCGTTGTAGCGACGATTGCCCTGATCGTCGTCATCGCCGCGGTTGTAACCGTAGTTACCGTTGCGCTTCTGGGCTTTTCTGATCGCCTTTTCCCGCTGCTTCTCGGCCTTCTTCCACTGCTTGTCGTTGTTGTTCGCAACGCGGCTGTTGAGAATGTTGAAGGTACCGTTGGGATTACGGCGCGCGCGCTGGATGATCAGGTTGCCGTAATTGTCGCGAACGCGACGCTCGTAGATCTGGCTGCGGCCATTGCCGACCTGGTACCACGCGCCGTCGTTACGTGAGTACACGTCCTGACAGTTCGTATTGGTATTGAGGTTGGCGCGACCGAAGATGATGTCGCCAACGCTATTGGTCGTACGATTGTAGGTGCAATCGTTGGTGGTGCGCTGACCAGTGATGACAGTGCCCGGGCGCGGAACCGACTGTGCGTTCAACGACGCGGCGGCAGTGACACCAGCAATGGCCAAGCTGAAGGCGAATACCTTCATCGTGAAATCCTCCTCGTGATTAAATCAACCAGCTCGTCAGTCTTGCTCGACTTGCCGTTGTTTGATTTTCCTTTCTTGCCCTTTTGCGGCTCATCGCCGAACAGAACTCTGGCGTTGGCCGGCCGGTTTCTCACCGCTGAGGCGCAGTCAGTAGGTGCTGGCTGCTGGCTGGCGGGCACATCGTTGAGCCAGATACGGCACATACCTGCCGGCGGAAAAAACCCCGGCGGTACGATCTGATCTCGACGCTGCGTCTGCTGATTCTGCGGCTTCTGCGGAACCGGTCGTTGGGCCTCGGCGACTCCCGCCGTGAAAACGAGAGCGACCAGGCCGATTAACGGCGCACGGAGGCGAGAAGGAATCGAAATGGAGCGAAAGTGCTGCATCATGGCGCCTCTAAGGTGCAGGGGCGGTGCCAATTACAAACAGGTGAGCTAAGTGATTGACAATAAACAACTTATCCCACCGCGCCCGTAACGCCGAACCCCCCTAATGTCCCCTCATGGGGACAAAAAACTGACACACTTCGACAGCTCTGTTTCCAGGTGGGAAAGGCCGCCCGCTGGGTCAATCCCCGAAGCTTATACCCGTCGCCCGCGCGGTTAGCACCGTGTCGTGATTGATCTCGACCCTCTTTGGTGTCTCCAGCACGCGCGCCAGCGGAATGGCCACAATATGCGGTGACTGCAGCGCTATCATGTGATCCCACTTCTCTTCGGCCACGGCGCGGACTGCGGCACCACCAAATCGTACGGCCAAAAGCCGATCATAGCCAGTCGGCATCCCGCCCCGCTGAAGATGTCCGAGGATAAGCGAGCGCGTTTCCTTCTTTGTCCGTTCCTGGATGTCCTCTGCGAGCCGCTCGGCGACTCCGCCGACACGCACGGCCTGTCCCGGCATCGACTTGCCAAGAACGTGAACCGATTCGCCTTTTGGATGCGCCCCCTCGGCAATCACGACAATGGAGAAGTGCCTGCCCGCCCGACCTCGCGCGACGATCTTCTCGCAAACCTTGTCGATGTCGTAGGGAATTTCGGGAATCAGGATGACGTCCGCGGTTCCAGCGAGCCCGGCGTGTAAGGCGATGAAACCGGCGTGACGTCCCATTACCTCGAGCACGATGACGCGGTCGTGGCTCTCCGCAGTTGTGTGGAGCTTGTCGATCGCCTCGAGCGCGGTATTGACCGCGGTATCAAAACCGAAAGTCGTAATCGTGCCGCTGACATCGTTGTCGATTGTTTTCGGCACGCACACGATCCGCATGCCACGCTCGCAAAGCTGGTGGGCGATCGTCAGCGATCCGTCGCCGCCGATCGAGATCATTGCATCGATGCCAAGGCGGCGCGCGTTTTCGATCAGCTCCTCGGAGCGATCTTGCTCGATACAGCTACCATCAGGCTGAATTACCGGGTAGCTGAAAGGATTTCCCCGATTGGTCGTGCGGAGAATGGTCCCGCCGAGATGGGCGATTCCGCGAACGGTGGTCGGCGTCATCGGGATCACTTCTTCTTCGCCGAGCAGCCCCGCGTACCCTTTCTTGATTCCGAGAACTTCCCAGCCGCGGTTGCACGCCGATAACACTGCCGCGCGGATGACGGCATTGAGTCCCGGCGCATCACCGCCACCGGTGGACAACGCGATTCTCATATTGTCAGGCTTTTTGTTCTAGTAGGGAGATGATTTCTCCGGGCTTGGCGTGTCGGCCAAGTTTTGACTTCTCGAATATGGCGACGTCGTCGGCAATGACCTCAAAGCGTCCACCTCGCGATGGAATCATTTTCAGATCCGCATCGGGAAAGCGCTGCTTGATCTCTGCCGCCAAACTGGCGGCACGCGGCTGGTAGTTTCAAACGACGCAGTATTCGATGCTGATCTTCATTGTCGGGTGTTGGTTATTGATTGCCTGTCGGATATTGATCCGCGAGTTGTTGTGCTTCCGGTGTGCCGACTGCTTTGAGCGCTGCGACTGCGGGCCGTCTAATCACGTCCTGCCATAAATCTGGCGCCATCAGCTGCTTGGCGAGCGGCAGCGCCGCGTTCTTTTCCAGCCTGATGTCGGCGGCCAGTGCCGCGCCACGCACAATGTAATTTGGATCGTCGCGGGCAATTTGCCGCAGGCGGATTCCGACGTCGCGCGACGCCGTTCCCGCGAGTACGAGCTCGCCCAGCGCGCTGGCCGCCGATTGCCTCACGCGCGCATCGATGTCACGCGTTGCGGTGACGAGATTATCGGTGACGGCGCGCATCGGCGAGGCACCTGCCCTGCTTGTGTCACTTCCCCACGCGCCGAGCGCGTCAACAGCACGCGCTCTTACGGCCCAGAACCGATCGTTGCGCGCGGCTCGGCGCAGTGCATCGAGCGCGTTGCGGTCAGTAGGGCGGTCGGCCAAGGCTTCGACTGCCTCGATTCTGCCGAGCACATCGTCGTCGTGGACGAGCTCGTACTCCAGCATCGCGGTCGAGCGCGGGAAGTCGGTGAGCTGAAGGATCCAGTTGCCCTTGTTCCAGCGGATCGATCGCGGCGGCGCCTTGAGATTCACGCCGGCTTCGCCGGTCCCGTTGCGAACGGGAACGACGAAACGGACAACACCGCTGTCGGTCCGCGCTTCGACATCGACGTCAACGTCGAAAAAGCCGGTGAGGCTGTCGCGCGCCTGAACTTCCCGCGCGCTGATGATGAGTCGATTCGCTGCGCGATCGTAGTTGGACGAGACCTGGAATACGGGGAACCCGGCCCCGTACACCCATTGATCGAAGAATGGTTTCAGATCTTTGCCGGTGGTCTCCTCGAACGCGCGTCGCAGATCGTCGGAAACGACGTTGTCGTACTCGTGAGAAGTCGCGTACCGATTGATGCCCTTCCAGAAAACGGAATCGCCGAACTGATGGCGGAGCATCTGGATAACCGTCGCGCCCTTTTGATAGATGTGGCCGGTGAAGAACACCTCGATCGGGTCATTGACCCACTTCCCCCACACGATCGGACGCCGCGCGCGCCGATCGCCGTCGATTGCCTGTTCCTGCGCCAGCAATCGGTCGTAGGCTCCTTCATCGGCGCCAAAGTTCTCTTCGTGGAAAATCTCTTCCATGAAGGTTGCAAAGCCCTCGTTCAACCAAATGTGCGCCCAGCTGCGGGTGGTGAGCAGATCACCGAACCATTGGTGCCCGAGCTCGTGCGACATGAGGTCAACGCTGTTTGCCTGCGGCTCGGACCAGGTGGGATGCAAAATCTCCGCATCGTTCTGCGACGTCGCGGTGACGTTCTCCATGCCGCCATATTGAAATTCAGGAATGACGATCTGATCGTACTTCGCCCATGGATACGGCACGCCCGTTTTGCGCGAGAAGACGTCGACGGCTTGCGGCGTCCTGGCGAATCCGCGACGAGCGGCTTCGACCGAGTCCGGATACGTCCAGTAACCGATCGGCACGTTACGCCACGGCGTGTCCTGCAGCACGACGTAGTTCCCGATCACGCACGTCATCAGATAGGTCGAGGCAGGCTTGTCCTGCACCCAGTGCCACTCGATGCTGTCACCGACAGCGCGTGAGCCGGCAAGCCGACCGTTCGACAAAGCCCGCTCGTCCTTGCGCGTCCAGATGTAAAACTCCCACGTGGTCTTGTCGTTGGGAAAATCGTAAGTCGGCACCCAGTAGCGATTGTCTTCCGTCTCGCCCTGGGTCCATACGATGTGCTTGGCCGGCCGGAAGTACGCGCCCTTGGTTCGATTGACTCCTTCGTAATCGACGGTGACCTGTATTTTCTGATCGGAGGTCAGCGCTCGCGGCAGCGCGATCGCAAGGCGGTTATCGCTGTAGTCGAAGCGGACGGCTGCGCCGTTTGATGTGACGCTTCTGATTCGCATGTCGCCCGCGTCGACCACCACCGTACGGAGCGGCGCAGCGTTAGGAAGTCCCGCGATTGTCAGCGTCGTCGACCCAACCACGGCGTGAGTTGGCCAGTCAAATCGGATGGTCGTGCTCTGATGCTGCAGGTCATACGTCCGGCGCCGCTCCGCGTGCGTAACGCCCTCAGGAATCGGGCCCCACGCGATCAGTGGACTCTCCTTGAATGCGGGCACTTGATTAGGTGTCAGCGTCGTGTCCATTCGAAACGGCGGTACGTTCGGAACCGGCGTCGGTTGAACTTCGGCAGGTTGTCGGGCCGCGGGGGCACAGGCCGCGAACGCTGCACAGGCGAATATCGTCGCCCCGCTAAAGACTCTCATGCGGCGCGGGAACGGTTTGAATCCATCCGCACGAATCGGATCAACGTCATGGTCTGCTTCTGACATATGCTATCCAGCGAACACTGTATCTGGAAGGAGTTACGGGTGCGACGCGCGTTTAGCGCAATCGAATTGACGATCGTAGTTGGTATTCTTGGTGTTCTTTCCGCCATCGCCATGCCAGCGGTGACGCGATTCCTCGACCGTGTGCGGGTGCGAGCTGCTGTCACCGAGATCGAATCGTTATTTGCCGCGGCGCGACACGCTGCAATCGCGCGCGGCACGCCTGCCAACGTTGAGATCGATACAGTAGCGCGAACGATTTCAGTCACCCTCGATCGGGACACGCTGCGAAAAGGCCTGTTGGGTACCGAACACGGCGTCGGGCTGGCGACGAACCGAAGCAGCATGACTTATTCAGCGATCGGCGTTGGCTATGGCGCGGCGAATCTCAGCGTCGTCGTCCGAAAGAGCGCGGCCGCCGATACTGTCGTGGTTTCGCGTCTGGGGCGGGTTCGGCACTGATTTCCTGATTCGCGGGGAGATCGGCGACAATTGGTTCGGCCGTCACCGGCACCACCGCTTCCGCCGTCGTTCCAAAGTCGAAACCAGGAACAGAGATGCGCGGAATCTGCTGGCCGATCGTTCGTTCGATGGCGCGCACCATCGAGATTTCGTCGGGGGACATGAAAGTGAACGCGTCGCCCGTCGCCGCCGCGCGGCCGGTGCGACCGATGCGGTGAACGTAGTCTTCCGGCTGCTGGGGCACGTCATAGTTGATGACGTGCGAAATGCCGGATACATCGAGTCCACGTTGCGCGATATCGGTCGCGACCAGCACCCTGATCTTCCCCGCCTTGAAATCTTCGAGGGCGCGCGTCCGCTCGCCCTGTGACTTGTCGGCGTGCATTGCGGTCGCTGTGATGCTTTCGTCGTCCAGATGCCGAACGACGCGATCAGCGCCGTGCTTCGTTCGGGTGAAGACGAGCACCGAATCCATTTCAGGGCGTTTGAGCAGCTGGACAAGCAGCTGACTTTTTCGATCGCGGGGAACGGGGTAGACGGCGTGCGTTACCGTGCTGGCGGCTTCACTGCGACGGCCGACCTGCACCACTACCGGCTTGCGCAGGTATTTTCGCGCGAGCGCCTCGACCTCGGCCGGCATCGTCGCGCTGAACAAGAGTGTCTGTCGATACCGCGGAATTTCGTCGACGATGCGATTGAGCTGCGGCGCGAAGCCCATGTCGAGCATGCGGTCGGCTTCGTCGAGCACCAGTACCTCGAGGTCGTCAAACGTGACGTTGCCGCGCTCGATGTGATCGATGAGGCGACCCGGTGTCGCAATCACGACGTCGACGCCTCGACGCAGCTCGCGCGATTGTGGCTCGAGCCCAACGCCTCCGAAAATGGGAACGATGCGCAGATCCGCGTATTTCGCGTACTTCCGAAAGCTCGATTCCACCTGCGCCGTGAGCTCCCGCGTGGGTGTCAGCACCAACACGCGCACCCGGTGGGACGCCTCGCCGTCATTCGAGGACAACGGCGCAGTCAGCAGATTGTGGATGATCGGAAGAGTGAATCCGGCGGTTTTGCCGGTTCCGGTTTGCGCCAACCCGATCAGATCGCGCCCTGTCAGCGCCAGCGGAATAGCCTGGTACTGGATGGGGGTAGGGTGCGTGTAGCCGGCGTCGCGGACCGCGTCGAGAACCTGGGGGGCTAGCTTCAGATCGATAAATGAGACTGAAGCTTCCGGCATTTCTTCCATCATCACTCAATATATCCGCAACTAACTAGCCTTCGACGCTAACGCGCTGTGGCCTCATTGTGGGTATCGCCTCGATGTACGCGGTGAAGTAGGTCGAGTAGACCGGAATTCACCTCCTGCGGCGTCTCCTCGGTGATCACATGTCCCGCATCCCGTACCGGACGAAGCTCGATTCCCGGCACGAGTGGGACGTAAATCCTCATTCCGTCCTTCGGCATCAGATGGTCCAGGGTACCCCACATTCCGATTGCGGGAAGAATCGCTTTTCTCAAATCGCGATCCTTCGCCGCGGACCAATCGTAGGTATGCAACAGTGCCCGCACCGCCCCGGCGTATTCGGGGAACTGCGACGGCGCCAGATATTCAGCGAGATCGCGCTCGGTAGGACTTCCGCGTTTTCCGTATACCCGACGAAGAGCAATCTTCACGATCGTCGTCGGTTTGACGCGTCGCATTATCGGCAGCAGGAACGCCGGCGTCAGCAAACGATAGATAGTCATCAGCGGTACGCCAGTCAGTCCGACGGGTGACAGCAACGCCAACGCTCGTACGCGTGTCGCGTGGCGTGAAGCGAAGTGATACGCGAGCGAGCCGCCAAGTGAGTGGCCGACGAGTGTCGGCTGGTTCAATTCCAGAGCGTCGATCACTTCGCCCACGTGATCGATCAGAGCTTCGGTCGTGTACTCGGACTCTTCCTGTGGTTTGTCCGAGAGTCCGTGACCCTTTAAATCAAAAGCGATCGCGCGAAAGCCAGCTCCGGCAATCGCCGGCATATTATCGCGGTAGATGTACGTCGAGCATCCCCAGCCGTGGATCAACATCACTGGCGGTGCGTCGCGAGCTCCACGCTCGACCACTCGAACCTTCAGTCCCGAACGCAATCGCGGATAACTCACGCGATAGGAAGGGTCACCGGCGGGAAACATCTCGCCGGGACGAAGGTAGTCTCGGCGACTGTGTCCGGTCATCGCCTCAGATCAATTCAATTTCTCTGCCGATGAGTCGCCCGATGAGCCCGATTCGGAAGGTGACATCGGTCCACTTTGATTCAACGCCGTTACCGTCATCGAGCGGGAATGACGACCACGCCCAGGTGTTCGACGTAGTCGGTCGCTCCATGCCCTTGTGCGGATGCCAGACGCCGTTGCGATCGCGATCGTCCACGAAGCGCTCGTAGAGCTTCATCCAGTTGTCATTCCGCCGCAGGAAATTCAGACGGGCCATCGTCTCCAGCCACAACAACGCCAGTGGTACATCAGCTTCGACCGCGTTCCGGTGTGGCAGTACATCGCCGAGGATCAGATGCGGCTGCGGAACCATTTTCTTACCAAACAGCTGGACGATTTCCTGTCGCGGCAGCGGCTGGGTGATCGCATCGTAGATTCGCTCTACTTCACTGAAGTGCTCGTGTCGGAAGATCGGCATGTAGGCGAGCATTGTCAGCGTGTAGATCGAGACCGGAGCCGCCTCTGGCGCGAGGACGTGCGAATTGCCGACCCGCATCCACGGCTTTTCGCCCAGCGGTGAGTTCAGATACGAGATCGTCCGCTCGAGAATCCGGCGGGCTGCGCCGCGCAGGCGTGGGTCATTTTCGTAACCCATCTGCGCCAGCGTCGCTGCGGCGGCTTCGCGAAACATCCCGCGCGTACGTCGCGTGATGTCCTCGTCCTTGACCTTGGTCCCGAGCTCAAACGTGTAGGTAGGATCATTGTCTTCCGCCAGTAGACGGAACAGCAATCGACGCGCGAGAATCAGCGGTGGCGAGTCGTGCGCCCAACCGTATTCCAGCAGACGTCGAACCGCCGGAATGGTACCGATGTGGGTGAAATCGGACCCGTGTTTGCTCGGAAGCGACAGCACCGAGTTGTTCCACATGCCGTCGCGTGATTGCGTGACGGCTAGTCGAATCGCCGGTCGGTGCGCGTAGGGGAGCGCCGAGATTTCTGACGACGACGGACTCGCCGTTTGAGCCACTTCGGTAATTGCGCGGTACTTAAGCGGCTCGGATGCATGCTCGGTCAGCCAGCTCATCGGAAAGAAGAGCGGCTCGGCAGGCGATACGGGTAATGGTGACGCCAGTTCCGGGGTTGTACTAGGTACAGTCACAGGTGGCGCTCAGAACGAGTTGGAGATGGCTCGTCGAAAACCAGCCGCCGCATGAGCCCGGCTGGTTAGCGCCGGGAAGAATAGCAGGTTTTCACCTAGGCGCTAGGGGATGACAGATAAGTGCATATCCTGAAAAGACTTAGCGGTCTCGGGATCTCCAAAACCAAGTCGGCAGTTAGCAGACGGACAGCTTTGGAGTTCTCAGTTTCATACAGGCGTAACTGGTGACATTCGCTCTGGACGCGTGTATAAGAACTGCTAACTCCAGACAGTTGACTGCGGACTGCCAACTTTAGTTTTTGAGAAGTTAGTGTCCAACAGGTGCAATCGAATCCGCGTAATACCCCGGACGAGTTCGTCCAACAACAAATATCAGGAGAGAGGATGAAGGTAGTTCGCATCGCCGCGCTGGCTGCTGCCCTTTGCGTTGGCATGACCGCGGTTGCTTCTGCTCAGAGCACCCAACCGCAGCAGAATGAAGGACGTCGTGGCAATCGCATGAGCGAATGGCTGCTCAAGGACATCAACCTGACCGATGCCCAGAAGGATCAGATCAAGACGATCCGCGAGAAGTACGTGCCGCAACAGATGGAGCTGCGCAAAGCGGCGCAGGCGACTGGGTCAGTGGATGACGCAACCCGCGCAAAAATGGCTGATCTTCAGCAGAAGCAGGCAGCTGAGATCCGGGCGATTCTTACCGCCGACCAGCAGACGACATTCGACAAGAATCTCGCTGCGATGAAAGAAAGGATGGCTGAGCGCCGTAACGGCAGCAGCTAACTGTCCGGTCGCGCTTCCAAGGCCGCGACCGTGTAGTTGCTCTTCGGGTTCCAGAGTATCCAGCTCGGGAACCCGTTGTCGTATCCGGCCTTCTTCTGCGCGCGAATGTGTTCGGCGTAGTAGTGTGGCGGGCCGAGTGTGAAATCCTGATACCACGGAATGATTTTGGCCGCGCCACTGACCGGCTTGGTGCGCTCGAGCGCGTCCTTGAGAGCATGGTCAATGGTCTCATAGGGATGCGCGTTTGGATTGCGCAGTTTGTAGGTGCCGCGAGCGAAGTGCGACGGATAAACCATCGGCAGCACGACGTCGACCTGGTCGACGAACATCTCCCACTTCTGGCCGATACCCATGTCGGTGGTATCTGTAGCCGTCAGACCGAATACGTCGGCGGTCACTCGCATCGGCAGTGGCTTCACCGCGCGCCGGATGAATCCGAGCTGCTCGCGAATCACCTGCGCACGCACCCTTCCATTGGCAAGCGGATAGGTCGCCTCGCGCTGCAGTCTCTTCTCGTCCGGAAAGCGAACGTAGTCGAACTGCACTTCGCTGAAGCCGAGGTTATATGCCTCGCGCGCAAGATCGGCGGCGTACTGCCAGACCTCGCGATGGTGAGGATCGAGCCACGGCCTTCCGTTTTTGTCTAGCCACGGCTGGAGATCGACGTTACGCTTGATCGCGAGGTCGAGCTTCTTGATCGCGAGGTCGAGCTTCTTGCTCGCGAGCAACGGGTCCTTTGCGACGACGATGCGCGCGATTGGGTAGATGCGGTGCGCGGTGAGCGTATCGAGCAGCGCACGAAGCCTCGCTCGCGACATCCAGTGTCCATCCGCGGTATCGGCGCCGATTTCGTGCGCGAGCCGGACGTCGGACGGATAAAGCACAAACCCCCGATCGTCCTTCACATCGATCACTAAGGCGTTGATCTCCGTCTTCTTAGCGAGATCGATCAGCGTTCTCATCTTACTGCCGAGCGCGGCCCATCGATTGACGTAAAGACCACGCAGCGTGTCCGGCGTGGGAACGTGCACAATCGGCGGTGTCGCCGGCTTTGTCGCCTGCGAAGCACTACTGGCGGTCGGTGATGCGGCGACGTAACTCGCCGGCTCGGGTTTCTGCGGCTCGCAGGCAGCGCCGACGACAACCGCGAAGGCCGCAACCATTGCCAACGGAATTCTCACTTGCCTGGCGCGACGATTTTCGCCGCGACGAGGAAGGCTGAAGGTCAGAGCGCGTTCAGCTCGGCGTTGGCGTCGGAGAGATAGCTCATCTCCCTCACCACACTCTGCGCCTGCTGAGTGACCATCGTCAGCCCGGTCGGCTGCGCGTTGAGACCGCCAGTGCGGAATCGCACCAGCTCGAGCCGCATCGACCGCAGTAGCTGACGGCAATGATCGAGCTTCTCCTGCGCTTCCTTCTTCTTGCGTCCGACGTCGGCGAGTGCGCGGCGTTCGCGACGAAGCATCGCCAATCTGCGCACTCGCTCCTCACTCGCGCGGTAGTCGAGCGGATTGGCCTGCGCTTCCAGCGTCGTGATTTCCTTCTCGACCGACTCGGGACTCTCGCGATTGGTGCTGCGATCCAGGTCCTGCAGCGAAAGGGCGAGCTGCTGGACTTTGCGGAAAACAGCATCGGCAGATGTCGCAACTTCGGGAATCTGCTCTCTGTCGTCCGGCGGCATGTTGAGCAACTGGCGATGGATTTCGCGATGATCGCTCTCAGCCTCGCGGATCGCCGAGCCATAGCGTGAATCACCGAACGGCGGAGGCGCACCAGCCGGCACCGGACTCAGGCTCGTTGTCGGTCCACCACTGCGCGGATACGGCTGGAACGGCTGCGCCGTTGGAAGCGGCGACATTGGCGTGAAAAGCCCCTGGCCACGAGCGCGTGCCCGGCGTCTCACTTCCTCGCGCTTTTTCTCGTCGAACAGCGCGCGCGCATCATCGATGGTCTCGGCGGCGACGTCGAAGATCAGGCGATCGCGCGGCTGGCGAAATACATCGCGCCAGTCGTAGCCCGCAGCCCAGAGTTTCGAATAACGAAATGCCAGGAAGACCGTCCACATTACGGTCAACGCGATGAAATCGTGATTGGAGAACAACGAGATCGGCACCAGGATCGCGTTGACCGCCAGGTACGGCGCCAGCTTGCGACGGAACGAAACGACCATTGGCGCGTTCCACTTGCTCAACTCTTCCGGCGTAGGCTGAGAACCGCCATAGCCGCTCGCAGCTGGAGCATTGCGCCCGTAACGTGAGGTGGCGTAATCACGCACGTTCTGTTCGGCGTAGTCGCGGAACGACGTCCCACCTTGACCGACATCGCGAGCTTGTTCCCGCGGCGCGGGCATCGATGCGCGCGTTGCGAGCGTTGGCATCGCACCGCCGCTCAAGGCCTGAGCGAATGCAGCGGCATTCGGGAACCGGTCCGCTGGATCCTTCTCCAGACACATCATCACCGCGCGACCGAGATCGGGCGGGATGTCGGGCCAGCGCTCGTCGACGGGAATCGGGCGCTCCGACAGATGCTTGACCAGCATCGATGGAGTGTTGCTGGCAACGAAAGGAGTCTGGCCGCACAGCATCTGGTAACCGACGACACCCAGAGAATAGAGATCGCTTCGCCCGTCGATCGCCTTGTCGCCTGCGGACTGCTCGGGCGACATGTACGCCGGCGTTCCGATCGCCATTCCGGTTGCGGTGAGCCGGGAATCCCCGGTGTCGGTGAGCGCGCGCGCGATGCCGAAATCCGTCACCATCGCCCTTCCGGTCTCTTCATCGATGATGATGTTGTCCGGCTTGATGTCGCGGTGGATGACGTTGCGGTTGTGCGCGTAGGCCAGTGCCTCAGCTACTTCCTTTAGAATGCGCCGGACTTCGACCGGAGGCAGTGGGCCGTGCTGCTGCAGTCTCACGCCGAGATTGTCGCCCTTGATGTACGCCATCACGAAGTAGACGAGATTGTCCTTCTCTTCGACGGTGTAGATCGGAACGATGTTCGGGTGATTCAGCTGGGCAGCTGTCTCCGCTTCGCGGAGGAATCGCTGGCGAATGTCAGCGCGGAAACTCAGCTCGGGAGGCAGGACTTTGATCGCGATTTCGCGCTTCAACCGTCGGTCGCGGGCGCAATACACGATACCCATTCCGCCACGACCGACCTCGTCCTCTAGCTCATAGTTTGCAGAGAGGACCTGCGCGACGTGGGTGCCAAGTTCGTCTTCGGGCTTAATTGGCATGTCGCCGCGTCGAATCAGCAGTTTCCGTGTTGCACTTCATGCCTGGCTGGCGTAAATCCACGAGAGCAAAAGATGCAGTAAGGGAAGACCGGACAGTAGTATCTAAATAAGGTCTTTGGCTTCGGAAGGACAATGGCACAACGTCAAACACTTCCCGTTCTCCCGCTAAGGGGAACGGTAATTTTTCCCGGTCTGACCCAGCCGATTGCGGCAGGGCGACCTTCTACGCTCCGCGCGATCGAGGCAGCCCTCAAAGGCGACCGCGTCGTATTTGCGGTTGCGCAACGTGACAATACCGAAGAGCCGACGGCAGATATCCTGTATTCGATGGGCGTCATTGCGCGCATCGGTCAGATCCAGCGCGGGCTCGGCGGCGTCCAGTTGTTGCTTCAAGGCGAACAGCGGGCGACCGCTCTTCAGTACTCACAAGCTGACGGATACCTGAGCGCCGTAATTGTTCCGGCCGAGGAGATGACGCCTCAAACGGAAAACGATCCTGCATTCACTGCGTTACAGAAAGAAACTCGCGAACGCGCGGCAGAGCTCGGCGAACGTCGCGGCTTGCCCGAGGAAGTGGTTCATCAGGTGCTCGATTCAGTCACCGACCCCGGTCGTTTCGCGGATCTCGTCGCCGGCTACATCGAGCTGCCAGTTCCCGAGAAGCAGGGCCTGCTCGAAACGCTGAGCGTTGAGGAAAGACTGCGTCGTGTCCTCGTGCACGTTCAGCGTCAGGTCGGATTGCTGGAAGCGCAGGAAGACATCAAATCACAGGTGCAGGAAGAGCTCGGCGAGCGCCAGCGCGAGATGTATCTGCGCGAGCAGCTGAAGGCGATTCAGAAGGAGCTCGGCGACGATGATTCCAGCAAGGAAATTACCGAGCTGCGCGACAAGCTGGCCAAACTCGAGCTGCCGAAGGAAGCGCGCGCAGAAGTCGAGCGCGAGCTAGGAAGATTGGAGCGCGCGGGTCGCGAGTCCATGGAAGCACAGGTCATCCGCACGTATCTGGAATGGATCGCCGAGCTGCCGTGGAATAAACGGTCCGACGACCAGCTTGATCTGAAGCACGCCCAGACTGTGCTCGACGACGATCACTACGGGCTCAAAGACGTGAAGGATCGCGTGCTCGAGTTCCTGGCAGTTCGACAACTGCGCGCGTCACAGCTCGCAGATGAAGTCGAGAAGTCGGGAGAAGTTCCGGCAGCCAAGCTGTTCGACGATCGCGACGAAGCGAATCCATCGCTGATGGTCGGTGAAAAGGCCGACAAGCCGATCACTGACAAGGCCGAAGCAAAGTCGCGCGCGATGGCGAAGGGACCGATCCTTCTTTTCATTGGACCACCCGGCGTCGGCAAGACGTCGATTGCGAAATCGATCGCGCGATCCCTCGGCCGCGAGTACGTGCGCGTCGCACTGGGCGGCGCGCGCGATGAGGCGGATATCCGCGGACATCGCCGCACCTATGTCGGTGCCCTGCCGGGTCGCATCATCCAGGGGATGAAGCAGGCCGGCACCAAGAATCCGGTGTTCCTGCTCGACGAAGTCGATAAGCTCGGCACGTCGTTCCAGGGTGATCCTGCGAGCGCGTTGCTGGAAGTGCTCGATCCAGCGCAGAACGACACTTTCACCGATCACTACCTCGGCATTCCGTTCGATTTGAGCGAAGTGCTGTTCATCGCGACCGCGAACTTCGTTCAGAATATCCCGGGACCGTTACTCGATCGAATGGAGATGGTCGACTTCGCCGGTTATACGGAGAAGGAGAAGGCGGAGATTGCCAAGAAGTATCTGCTTCCTCGCCAGCTCGAAGAGTCGGGGCTGAGCGACAAGGACATCACGTTCACCGATGACGCGATCATGTCGGTGGTGTCGAACTACACTCGAGAGAGCGGAGTTCGACAGCTCGAGCGTCAGATCGGGGCTGTAGCACGCAAGCTTGCGCGGAAGATCGCTGCCAGTGAAGAAGTGAAGCACACTGTCGACGCTGAGGCAGTTCGCGACTTGCTTGGGCGGCCGCGAGTTCACCCCGAGCACGCGTTGGCTGAGAGCGAAGTCGGTATTGCGACGGGGATGTACTACACGCCGATGGGCGGCGACATCATGTTCGTCGAAGCGTCGATTCGCCGGTACTATGGTAATCGCCAGACTGACGGCCCCGAGACGGTCGGCCCAGGCGGCGCTGTTTCGCTGATCCTCACCGGTCAGCTCGGCGACGTCATGAAGGAGTCGGCGCGGGCCGCGTTTACTTACGCGACGAACAACGCTGCACTGCTGGGCATTCCGCGCGACCGGCTGGGCGCAATCGAAGCGCACATCCACGTTCCGGCGGGAGCAATTCCGAAGGATGGTCCGTCTGCCGGAATTGCGATTGCGACAGCGCTGGTTTCGGAAATGTCCGAGCGGCCGGTGAGACAGGAAGTAGCAATGACGGGCGAGATCACTCTTCGCGGACGCGTGCTTCCCATTGGCGGATTGAAAGAGAAGGTCCTCGGTGCGCATCGCGCCGGCATCAAGACCATCATCCTGCCGAAGGGGAATGAGGCAGATATCGAGGATGTTCCAGAGGAAGTCCGGAACGTGCTCGACTTCCATCCCGTCGAGACGCTACAACAGGTGCTCGAGGTTGCGCTGGTTCCAGCCGAGCCCGGCGAGCAGGTCCCGCCGTTAGAGATGGCTGAAGTCGCCTGACCTGAGGTTGGCGCATTGCTCCTCGCCTGAAAAAAAAGGGAAGCCAAAACGGCTTCCCTTTTTCTTTAGAAACTCACGGGTCCCCAACTAAACAGTTTCCACGGATCGGCGCGCAGGGGCGGCGGCTCGGTTCCTTCCACGAAATACTCGGTGTAGCGCTGGTCAGCCGGAGTCTGATCAGTTGCTAGCTTCCCAGTCTCGCGATCGAAGTCGCCATAGATCACTCCCGTGGGCGGCACCCACTGGTCGGCAGAGCGAGTGAGGAGATCTGGCTTCGACGCGTAATAGCGAGCTACCATTTTCCCCCAGACCGGAGCAGCAAGCGATCCGCCGGCGGCTCCCGGCGCGATTGACGTTGGCTTATCGAAGCCGAGCCAGACACCCGCGACGACATCGGGCGTCAACCCGACAAACCAGACATCGGAGTTGTCGTTGGTGGTTCCCGTTTTTCCCGCGGCGGGAACTGATCGTGGAAGATATCTCCGGATTGCCGCGGCAGTCCCCCGCTCGACGACATCGCGCATCATATCACGCACGACGTACGTCACACGTGGATCGAGCGCTGGCGCCAGCGCGCGGACTTCTCGCGAGAACACCGTTTTGCGATCGCGATCTTCAATGCGGTAGATGAACCGCGGCTCGACAGGCGTGCCAAGGTTGGCAAACGTGGTATACGCCGCGATCAGGTTGAGTGGCTGGACGACTGACGCACCAATTGCGCTGGAGGGATAAGGCGCAATTGGCGTGGTAATTCCCATTCGGTAAGCGACCTGGGCGACCGAATCCATGCCCAGCTTCATCGCGACCTGTACTGCCACGACGTTGCGGGACATAGCAAGCGCATCACGCAGGCTGATGTCACCGAGGAACTTGCTGTCGGAATTCTCCGGCCTGTAGACGGTCTTGTTCGGCAGCGTGATTGCGAGCGCGGTGTCCGCGAACATCGCGTTGGGCGGAATGCTATCGGCGATCGCCGCCGCGTACACGATGGGCTTGAACGACGATCCGGGCTGACGCAATCCATCGATCGCGCGATCGAATTGCGAATCGTTATAGTCGCGACCGCCGACCAGCGCGCGAACATCGCCTGACGCTGGATCGAGAGCGACGACAAGTCCCTGCAAATAGTCCGTTGGCTTGTTTGAGCGTGTCAGCCCCTTTGGCGGAACGTATTTCGGGTGCGCGTAGTCGGGGTCGGCTTCCAGCGACGCCGTTTCTTCCTGTAAAGCGCTCACCGCCGCGTTTTGCAGAACTGGATCGAGGCCCGTGTAGATGCGATAGCCGCCCTGCATCACGGGAATGCCGGCGCGTGTCGCCTGGATGCGAACGACGTCGACGTACCAGGGCGATGGCGCAGAGTACCCGCCATTGGGCTGGGTCACGAGCGACGAGGCCTGGGCCGTTTTTTTCTGCGACTGAGTGATGAAGCCCTGATCGGCCATCAGCGCGAGGACGACATTGCGACGCTGGCGCACGCGATCCGGATACTTCAGGGGATCATAGAGAGCCGGGCCTTTCGGCATCGCTGCCAGGGCAGCGGCTTCGGCGAGCGTGAGCTTTGATGCAGGCTTGCCGAAGTAATGACGTGCCGCGCTCTCGACGCCGTACCATCCGTGTCCGAAAGAGATCTGATTGAGATATCCCTCGAGGATCTGTTCTTTGCTGTAATGCCGCTCCATCTCGCGCGCCGCGGCCTGTTCATCGAGCTTGCGTCCGAGGCTGCGATCGCTGCGGTCGATGAGCGTGGGATGCATGTTGCCGACGAGCTGCTGCGTGATGGTGCTGGCGCCGCGCCGCTCACCGAAGATGTTGTCCTTGAGCGCGCCGGCGATGCCGACCACGTCGACCCCGTCGTGTTGGTAGAAGCGATGATCTTCGACGGCGATGAATGCCTGCCCAACGTATTTCGGCAGCGTACGGATAGAGATGCTGGTGCGGATCTCCTTGCCAATCTCTCCAATCAACGAGCCATCACGCGCGTAAACGAGGGACGCTTGCGGCTGCGGAACGATCGTCCAGGCGACAGTGTCCGCCGGCGTCGTGCCCTGCGCCGCGCCCAGCGCAGGAGTAAGGATCGAGAGTGCAAGCAGCAGCCGGCGCAACGGTTGATTGTACCTCTGCCATATGGCAACTTCAGATAGATGGATCGTCTCGTTCATCTCGTCGTCGTTCAGTTCAAGCCGCGCAAAGGCGACTATGCTGCCAACCTCGCCCGCCTGGCCGGCATCTTCTCACAAATCGACAATCTGGACCCTCGGCCTGACATAGCGGTCTTCTCCGAGACGGCGTTGACCGGGTACTTCGTGGAAGGTGGCGTCCGCGACGTCGCATTGACCGCCGGCGCGCTCGCTCGCGACCTCAACGCGCAATACCTCGCCGCAGTTAATACACCGAGACCCCTCGATGTTTGCATTGGGTTTTACGAGGTATGGAACAACGCATTCTATAATAGCGCGCTCTATGTAACGCTGGGAACCGAATCACCGGTCATACGCCACGTCCATCGCAAACTCTTTCTGCCGACCTACGGGCTGTTCGACGAAGAGCGGTTTGTCGACCGCGGGTTCGAGGTACGCGCCTTCGACACGGATTGGGGTCGAGCCGCGATGCTGATCTGCGAAGATGCCTGGCACAGCCTGACCGGGACGGTTGCTGCGCTCGACGGGGCAACGATGATCTTCGTGGTGTCGGCGTCGCCGGGGCGCGGGGTGTGGCCACGCGAGGGCGAAGGACCGGTGCCCGCGAATCTCAAACGATGGGAGCGATTGGCGCGCGACATTGCTGAAGAGCACGGCGTGTTCGTCGCCCTCGTCAATCTCGTCGGCACCGAAGGTGGGAAAACCTTCGCCGGCGGCTCGATCGTTTGCGGTCCGCATGGTGATGTGCGCGCGCAGGCACCGCTGTGGGACGAAGCGATGCTCACGATTTCGCTCGATCCGCAGGATTTGACACGCGCGCGTTCCGATGTGCCGCTGCTTACCGACCTGCAGACGATGATGCCGCATTTGATGCGGAACGTCGATCGGATTCAGGCTGGTGAAAAGCGGGAGCTTGATTACGATGTCGAACCGACTGATCCTGGCCCGCTTACTCCGGCAGCGGCGCCAAAGGGGAAGTCGAAGAAAGCAACCGCAGCCAGTCGTAATGGAAGTGAGCCGATTACAGTGCTGCGCGCGCCCTCGACCCAGGCTGGTCCGCCTCCGCTCGACATCGATCCCGAGTTGACCGCAAAGTGGCTCGTTGCATTTCTGCGCGAGGAATTCGAGCGCAGGAATTTCAGCCGCGCCGTCGTCGGGTTGTCGGGCGGTGTGGATTCCGCGGTTACCAGCTTTCTCGCCGCGGAAGCACTCGGCGCGGAAAACGTGCTCGCGGTGAGAATGCCGTACCGCACTTCAAGTCCTGATTCGCTCGCTCACGCGCAGTTGGTGGTCGACGCGCTTGGAGTGAAGTCGCGCACGATCGATATCAGTCCGGCGGTCGATGGCTATCTGTCGAATGAGCCCGACGCCGACCCGGCGAGACGCGGCAACGTGATGGCGCGCGAACGCATGATCATATTGTTCGATCAGTCGGCGAAGTGTCATGCGCTTCCGGTCGGTACAGGCAACAAGACCGAGCGATTGCTCGGCTACTTCACCTGGCACGCCGACGATTCACCCCCAATCAACCCGCTTGGCGATCTGTTCAAGACTCAGGTCTGGCAGCTGGCGAAATTTCTCGGAGTGCCGGAAGTCATCGTCAACAAGCCGGCTTCCGCCGATCTAATAGAAGGCCAGACCGACGAAGGAGATTTCGGCATCAGCTATCCCGAGGCCGATCAAATTCTGAATTGGCTGATCAGCGGCTACAGCCCCGCGGCACTGGCCGCTCGCGACTTCGATTCGCACAAAGTGGAGATCGTCCGCAAGCGGCTGGCGGGTACGCACTGGAAGAGAAAACTGCCGACCGTAGCGCTACTCAGCCCGACCGGAATCGGCGAATCGTATCTGAGGCCGGTCGACTACTGAGCCTGACAGGAGCTGCCGATCAGCGCGACCTTTGGTGGCATCCTGAATTCGCAGGTCGACATAATCTGGTAGCGTTTGTTGTACTCCTCTTCCGCGGCGGCGACTTCCTTGAGCTTGTTGAATAACGCAGTGGTGTCGGTTGTCTTCGCGCAGTAGACGAGGTAGTAACGCGGGCCGCCGCAGGCGCGTGAGCCGACCGCCGCCGCCCGACATTCATCAGCCGCCGAGCAGCCATCGGTTTTGACGAGTGCCTTGGCCTGGTCCTCGAGCGCGGTGATTTGACTCCAGTCGGTTTTCTGATCGCCGGTGAAAATGACCTTGCCTGGTGGAGGGTCTGACGGATTTTGGTTGGCCGATGAGCAGCCGAAGATCATTGACAGAGCGACGAGATAAACGATGGGTAGTTTCATCGATAGTCCTCGGCATTGTTTTAGCCGAAAGTGAACTGCTTGCTTTGTAGTTAACCAGACCTATTCGCTATTTTGCATCAGTTATGGCCACTCGAACCCTTCCCGACCGCAAGACCGCTGGAACGCCCAGTGCCCGGCTGTCCCCACAGCAGCTGGTGGCCGCCTACAAGAACATGTTGCTCTCGCGACGGCTGGATGACAAGGAAGTCCAGCTCAAAGGACAGAACAAGATCTTTTTCCAGATCTCGGGAGCGGGCCACGAAGCGATTTTGACGGCCGCCGGAATGGTTTTCAAGTCGGCCTACGACTGGTTCTATACCTACTACCGCGATCGCGCCCTTTGTCTCGAGCTCGGCGTAACGCCGGCTGAGATGTTGTACGAGGCGGTCGGCGCAGCAATTGATCCGGCTTCCGGCGGCCGCCAGATGCCAAGCCACTGGGGCCATAAGAAGTACAACATCGTTTCGGCGTCGTCGCCAACCGGAACCCAGTTCCTCCAGGGCGTTGGATCCGCGGAAGCAACGCTGCGCGCGAAGCTCCTCGGAATCACAGAAGGGTTTCACAAAGACGAGGTCGTGTTCATCTCCACTGGTGAAGGCCAGACGAGCGAAGGCGAGTTCTGGGAGTCGCTGAACACTGCGTGCAACCTGAAGCTGCCAGCCGTCTATCTGGTCGAAGACAATGGCTACGCGATTTCGGTCCCCGTCGAGGTGAACACCGCTGGTGGCAGCATCTCCAAGCTCGTACGGTCGTTCCCCAATCTCCTCGTCGAGGAGGTTGATGGCTGCGACCTCCTTGCGAGCTACGATGTGATGCAGCGCGCAGTCGAATACGCGAGACAGAGAAAAGGGCCGGCACTGGTGCATGCAAAAGTGATCCGGCCCTATTCACATTCGTTGTCGGATGACGAGAAGCTTTATCGGCCACCCGCTGAACGTGATGCGGACGCGGCGCGCGATCCGGTCACTCAGTTCCCGAAATGGCTGGTGAGTGAAGGGCACGCAACCGACGAAGAGATCAAGCAGATCCAGGAAGAGGTGGACAAGATCGTCCTCGCCGCCACCGACGACGCCCTCGCGCAGCCGCAGCCGGGTCCGGAGACCGTGTACTTCGGCGTTTACTCGCCGGATGTCGATCCAACTGGCGAGCAGTTCGACACCGAGGACGATCCGCAGTTCTCGGGGGATCCAACCACGATGGTCGATCTACTCAACGCCTGCATGCGCGATGAGATGCGTCGCGATCAGAAGATCGTAGTCTTCGGCCAGGATGTCGCCGACGTGTCGCGTGAGGAGCACCTCGACAAAGTCAAAGGCAAGGGTGGCGTGTTCAAGGTGACGTGGCGACTGCAGAAGGAGTTCGGCAGTGCTCGCGTCTACAATTCACCACTCGCGGAAGCGAACATCGTTGGTCGCGCTATTGGACTCGCGGTGCGCGGATTCAAGCCGGTCGTCGAAGTCCAGTTCTTCGATTACATCTGGACCGCGTACATGCAGCTGCGCGACGAGCTGGCGACGATGCGCTGGCGCTCGAACAACAATTTCTCGGCGCCAGTCGTGGTGCGCACGACTTACGGCGGTTACATCCGGGGCGCGATCTACCACTCGCAGACCGGCGCGACGTTGTTCACGCATTGTCCCGGTCTGCGTGTCGTTTGTCCGGCGACCGCGCTAGACGCCAACGGATTGCTGCGCACGGCGATCCGTTGCGACGATCCAGTGCTCTTCCTCGAGCACAAGCATCTTTACCGCCAGACTTACAACAAGTCGCCCTACCCTGGACCGAACTTCATGATTCCGTTCGGCAAAGCCAAGGTTGTTCGTGAAGGTAGCGACGTGACTGTCGTGACTTATGGCGCGACGGTGCAGCGGGCAGTAGTGGCGGCGAACGCGATGTCCGACCAGGGGATATCGGTGGAGGTGATCGACCTGCGCACGCTCAGCCCGTGGGATCGAGACACTGTTTTCGAATCGGTCAAGAAGACTTCGCGTGTCATCGTCGCCTACGAAGATTCGAAATCGTGGGGCTTCGGCGCCGAGATCTCGGCGTCGATCGCTGACGAGTGCTTCGCGTGGCTCGATGCACCCGTCAAGCGAATCGCGTCCGCGGACACTTTTGTCGGCTACGCGCCGCGTCTCGAAGACGCGATTCTGCCACAGGTCGACGACTTCAAAAAGGCTTACGAAGAGATCGTGAAGTTCTAGAGCGGAAACTGCTCCGCTCTCTCTTCGCGTTATCTGGGCGGAATCGCGCCGCCTGACTGAGGCTGCTGGACGTTTAGACTCGACATGTCGAGCGCCTTGTAGCCGGCCGGCACCTCGAACGCCTTCGGATCCGCAGTAACCCATTTGATGCCGGTGACGATCGCATCAGTGTTGGTGACATGCGGCGGCATCCCCGCGATCGTCATCGTCGCCGAGCTCGTTGCCTTGAGCGGTGTCGCCTTCGGAAGCTTTGCTTGCGCAGCCTTCATCTTCTCGGCGAAATCCTTGCTCGACCCCGTCAGTGCGGAAGCCATGTCGGCGCCGCTGAAGCTCGCAAACGGATTGACCGAACCTTTGATATCAGTCGCGAAATAATAGTCCGACGTCGTCGAGATCGAGACGGTCTGCTGCTGACCCATCGCGTCTATGTTCATCGTCATCCCGGTTCCGATTCTATAGTGGCTCGTAGGATGGCCGAGTATCGCCGGGCCCGCGCCGAGGCTGTCTACGGTCGCCTTGGTGTTGCTGAGATTCATCTTCACGCCCATCTGCTGCGACTGCGCAAACATGTCGGCGGGACGCATGCGGATGTAGCGACTGCCCTTGGTGTCGAGATAGGTCACGGTCTTCCCGCTATCGCTGAGAATCATCGACATCGTGCCGTCGGCGGCCAGTGGTGAGACCTGCGCACCGGCACCTTTCATCGTCAGATCCATCCGCACCTTGTCGGCACTGCCAACGGCGTGACCGACGATGACTCCGGTGTCAGCCGTTCCGGTGACACTGACCGTGGTGCGGAAATCGATCGCGAGATTCTGGTTCTGTGCTCTGACTGCAATCGGCGCCAGCGTGATCAATGCACAGCTTAGCGCGCACGATGTGAAGCTCATTCTCTGCATCCTGATTTTGTGTTGGGCAACTTGCGGCATAGCCGTCGAGAGACGTTCGGCTGACACTAAGGGTAACCCGCAGCCGTCGATTAGTGCCCCTTCCTTGGCCATTTGATCGAGGCGACGATCGACGATGCGAGCACTAGCGCCACAACACCCAAAGAAATCCCAATTGGAATGTGGAACACGCCCTCCAGCAGCATCTTGGCGCCGATGAACACCAGCACCATCGAAAGGCCGAGCTTCAGATAGACGAACTTGTCGACGATTCCCGCGAGCAGGAAATACAGCGCGCGCAACCCGAGGACGGCGCAGATGTTCGACGTGTAGACAATGAACGGATCGCGCGTGACGGCGAAGATCGCGGGAATCGAATCGGTCGCGAACACAATGTCGGTTGTATCGACGATCAGCAGCACGATGAACAGCGGCGTCGCGGCGAGATGGGTCGTCCCATCTGGACGCTGCTCGCGCACGAAGAATTTCTTGCCGTGATAATTCTTGGTAACCGGAACGATCTTGCGCGCGGCCCGAAGGACCGGGTCTCGTTCAGGGTTGTAGGCCGCATCGTCTTTCTGCAGCGCCATCCTGATGCCAGTGAAGACGAGGAATGCCCCGAAGATGTAGAGCGTCCACGCAAAGCGAGTCACCAGCGCCGAGCCGGCGACGATCATCACACCGCGCAGGACGAGGGCGCCGATGATTCCCCAGAACAGCACGCGGTGCTGGTATTTCTCGGGGACCCCGAAATAAGTGAAGATCTTTCCAGCACATTGGGATCCTAAGCTTAGAATTCCACGTGGACAAGTTGTCGC